>OLSC01000233.1_pt1 | contig 73536 bp, 67 predicted proteins | sample 1672881 | NCBI WGS metagenome assembly OLSC01 (sample SAMEA3136733, study PRJEB25190) | human gut metagenome | biome: human gut; feature: human-associated habitat; material: faeces | place: Austria | collected 2013 | reverse complement strand
TTCTCTAAATACGCTGGAAACGAAATAAAAGCAGATGGGGAAAATTACATAATATTAAGACAAAGCGATATATTAGCTATAGTAGAATTATAATATTATAAGTAGGAGGATGAATTAACATGCCAAAAGAAATTAAATTTGCAGAAGATACTAGAAGAGCTCTTGAAAGAGGGGTAAATAAATTAGCAGATACAGTTAAAGTTACATTAGGACCAAAAGGTAGAAATGTTATACTTGATAAAATGTATGGTGTTCCACTAATAACAAATGATGGTGTAACAATAGCTAAAGAAATAGAATTAGAAGACAGATTTGAAAATATGGGTGCTCAACTTGTTAAACAAGTTGCAACTAAAACTAATGATGTAGCTGGTGATGGGACTACTACAGCAACAGTTTTAGCTCAAGCAATCATAAGAGAAGGTCTTAAAAACGTAACAGCTGGAGCAAACCCAATCTTAATAAGAAAAGGTATAGCTAAAGCTGTAGAAGTAGCAGTTGAAGAATTAAAAAATCAATCAAGAATAGTTGAAACTGACGAAGCAATAGCTCAAGTTGGTGCTGTATCTTCAGGTGATGATGAAATAGGTCAATTAATAGCTGAAGCAATGAAAGTTGTTGGTAGAGATGGTGTTATAACTGTTGAAGAATCAAAAACTATGAAAACTGAATTAGACACTGTTGAAGGTATGCAATTTGACAGAGGATTTGTTTCTGCATACATGGTAACAGATGTTGATAAAATGGAAGCTGTTTTAAACGATCCTTTCATATTAATAACTGACAAGAAAATATCTAATATTCAAGAAATATTACCATTACTTGAACAATTAGTTAAAACAGGTAAAAAATTATTAATAATAGCTGAAGACGTTGAAGGTGAAGCATTATCTACATTAGTAGTTAATAAATTAAGAGGAACATTTGATGTTGTTGCTGTTAAAGCTCCTGGATTCGGTGACAGAAGAAAACAAATGTTAGAAGATATAGCAATACTTACTGGAGGTACAGTAATATCTTCAGAAGTTGGTTACGAATTAAAAGAAGCTGACTTAAGCATGTTAGGTAGAGCATCTTCAATAAAAGTAACAAAAGATAGCACTACAATAGTTGATGGAGCTGGAGAAAAAGCTAACATAGAAAACAGAATAAACCAAATAAAACATTTAGCTGAAGAAACTACTTCTGATTTTGATAGAGAAAAATTAATGGAAAGACTAGCTAAATTATCTGGTGGAGTTGCAGTAGTTAAAGTTGGTGCAGCTACAGAAGTTGAAATGAAAGAAAAGAAATTAAGAATAGAAGATGCTTTAAATGCAACTAAAGCTGCTGTTGAAGAAGGTATAGTTGCTGGTGGTGGTACTGCACTTGTAAGTGTTATACCAGCAGTAGAAAAATTAATATCTGAATTAGATGGCGAAGAAGCTATAGGTGCTAAAATAATAAGAAAAGCATTAGAAGAACCATTAAGACAAATAGCAATAAATGCAGGTCTTGAAGGTGCTGTAATAGTACAAAATGTAATAAATGCAGATCCAGAAGTAGGATTTGATGCATATAAAGAAGAATATGTAAACATGATAGAAGCTGGTATAGTTGACCCAACTAAAGTTACTAGAAGTGCTTTACAAAATTCTTCATCAATAGCAAGTGTATTCTTAACTACTGAAGCAGCAGTTGCAGAAATTCCTCAAAAAGAAGATCCAGCGGCAGCAGTTGGTGGCGGAATGCCAGGAATGATGTAATCTAACTCATTATATTAAAATTTAAAATATCGACTCGAAATTAATGCGCTATATCATAATAGTTTTGTGATATGGTGCTTTTTTTATTTTAGAAAATCTATTGAGATTAAATGGAGATTAGGTATTTAAAATTTATATAACGTATAGGAAATTATACTTATAAATTGTATAAACTAGGTAAAAGGATATTTCTAAATAAAGATGTAAGTGTTACAATATATGTAAATTATAAGGGAAATATATGGTGATATTATCATAGAGAAAGGGGCACAAAGTTAATATGGATGTAAAAAAATTATTAGAAGCAGTTAAAAATGATGAAATAGATATAGATACAGCGATAACTAAATTAAAAGATTTACCTTATGAAGATTTAGGTTATGCAAATATAGACCATCACAGAGAGATTAGAAATGGGTTCCCAGAAGTCATTTACTGTGAAGGAAAAACAGATGAACATATAATAGGGATAGTAGATGTTTTACTTAAAAAACAAAGCAATGTACTTGGAACAAGATGCAGAAAAGAGACTGCTGAAAAATTAAAACAGATATACGACAATGTGGAATATGATGAATTATCGAGAGTATTAATGATAAAAAATCATGAGATTGAAGTGGTAGGAAAGGGTACTATAGCAATACTTGCAGCAGGTACATCAGATATAGCAGTGGCGGATGAGGCTTATTATACTGCTAAATTTTTAGGAAATAAAGTAGAGCGAATATATGATGTAGGTGTAGCTGGGATACATAGATTATTAAATAAAAGATACCTTATTGAACAAGCAAGGGTAATAGTTGCTGTGGCAGGGATGGAAGGCGCATTACCAAGTGTTGTTGGAGGAATGGTAGATGTACCAGTAATCGCTGTTCCAACATCAGTTGGATATGGTACAAGTTTTAATGGACTTACTGCGCTTTTAGCAATGTTAAACAGTTGTGCATCTGGAATATCTGTAGTCAATATAGATAATGGATTTGGAGCAGGATATTTAGCTGCTACTATAAATAAATTAAAATAATTATAAATATTGTGGGAATTGAGAAAATTGAATTGATATTATAAATTAAAAACAAATTAAAGTAATTTGTGAAAATATAAAAAATATTATTCGAGTAAAATAATATAGAAATAATCGATATAAATAAATAATTTATTAAATATATAAAAATACATAATAAAACAATACGGGGAGAAAATACATGCAAGAAGAAAAGATTTTATATTTTGATATTATAAGTGGAATATCAGGGGATATGACTTTAGCAACATTACTAAATCTAGGAGTTCCAAAGGAAATATTTTTAAAAGAGTTGGACAAATTAAACCTAAACAAAGAATACAAAATAGAAATAAATGATAAATTTGAAAATGGAATAAGAGGAACAAACGTAAATGTTATAGTAAATGAAGGTCATGTACATAGAAACTTGATAGATATATATGACATAATCGACAATAGTACATTAAACGACAAAATAAAACAAAATGCGAAAGATATCTTTATGGAAGTTGCAAAAGCAGAAGCAAAGGTACATGGGACATCTATCGACAAAATACATTTCCATGAAGTTGGAGCAATGGATTCAATAATCGATATAGTAGGTTCATGTATACTAATAGATTTACTATGCATAGACAAAATATATGCGACAAAAGTACCATTAGGATCAGGTTTTGTTAAGTGTGCACATGGAATAATTCCAGTACCAGCACCAGCAGTCGTAGAAATATTAAAAGACGTACCAGTTAAATTTAACAATGTATCAGGTGAATGTACAACTCCAACAGGAGCAGCAATTATAAAAACTATGTGTGATAAATTTATAGACGAAATTGAATTTGAAACTAAACAAATAGGATATGGAATCGGACATAAAAAATTTGAAGTTCCAAACATGCTAAGAACATTTATAGGTGTAAAAAAAAAAAGAATATAGTCTGGGAGATTAATGTAAATATAGACGACATGTCTTCAGAAATATATTCTCACATATACGAACAAATTTTAAAGCAAGGTGCATTAGATATATATACAGAAAGTATTTTTATGAAGAAAAATAGACCTGCATATAAGATTTGTATACTGTGCAAAGAAGAAGATTTACAAAAACTTATAAACCTCTTAATCCTTGAAACATCAACGTTTGGAGTGAGATATCATAAGCTAGAAAGAACGGTTATAGATAGAAAATTTGAAAGAATAAATACAAAATACGGTGACATACAAATAAAGTTAGGTTACTTAAATAATAAACTAATTAAAGCGACACCAGAGTATGAAGATTGTAAAATAATGGCTAAAAGGGAAAACATACCTCTAGTTAAAGTTTTTCAAGAAATAAATTATTTAATAGCCGAAAAATTTTTTTAAAATTGTTGACAACGTTCATTAATTTTGATAAATTAATATTCAATTAATTGAACAAATTAATTTAAATGAAAAAATAAAGCTAATTAATAAATCACTCGTATATGCTCAGTAATATGGTCTGAGAGTTTCTACCTAGATGCCGTAAATATCTAGACTATGAGTGGAATTATTATATCTGCGACATCTTTAAGTAAATCCGCCGGCCGATATTTATCCCAGCGGATTGGCTATATCAGTGATGTTAAAAGCCTTTATAGTAATTTCACTTTTGTTAAAATTGATGGAAGTTACTATAGAGGCTTTTTTGATATAATTTTTTAAATTTTATAAGATAAATGAATATATATTATTTTAAATAATAATTAAAATTACAATATTTAAAATATTTTAAAATTAACATAATCAATTAACTATGAAAGGGGTAATGTAAAATGGCAACTATCGTAAAAGAAGGTTTAACTTTCGATGACGTATTATTAATTCCACAGAAATCAGAAATAATACCATCACAAATCGATATTAAGACTAAATTAACAAAAGATATTGAACTAAATATTCCGTTAATGAGTGCTAGTATGGATACAGTTACAGAATCTAAAATGGCTATCTCTATGGCAAGACAAGGCGGTATCGGTATAATTCATAAAAACATGTCAATAGAAGAACAAGCTTCAGAAGTAGATAGAGTAAAAAGAAGTGAAAGTGGAGTAATAGTAGACCCATTCTCTTTATCTAAAGGTCACACAATTCAAGATGCAGATAACATAATGGCAAGATATAAAATATCAGGCGTTCCAATAGTAGATGAAAACAACATATTAATCGGTATAATTACGAATAGAGATATCAAATTCGAAACAGATATGACTAGACGTATAGAAGAAGCAATGACAACTAAAGAACATTTAGTAACTGCAAGAGAAGGTATAACTCTAGAAGAAGCTAAAGATATATTAGGTAAACATAGAATTGAAAAATTACCAATAGTTGATGAAGAAGGTCATTTAAAAGGATTAATAACTATAAAAGATATAGAAAAGAAAATTCAATACCCTAATTCAGCAAAAGATAAAAAAGGCAGACTGCTTTGTGGAGCAGGTGTAGGAATAACTAACGATTTATTAGAGAGAGTAGATGCTCTTTATAAAGCAAAGGTTGATATAATAGTTTTAGATAGTGCACATGGACATTCACAAAATGTAATAAATGCCCTTAAAAAAGTAAAGGCTGCATATCCTGATCTTCCGGTTATAGCGGGTAATGTTGCAACAGCAGCAGGTTGCGAAGATTTAATAAAAGCTGGTGCAGATTGTGTTAAAATAGGTATGGGACCTGGTTCTATATGTACAACAAGAGTAGTTGCTGGTATAGGTGTACCACAAATAACAGCTATAATGGATTGTTATGAAGTAGCTAAAAAATACGATATACCAATAATAGCAGACGGTGGTATCCAATATTCTGGAGATATCGTAAAAGCTTTAGCAGCAGGTGCTAATGTTTGTATGATGGGATCAATGTTCGCAGGAACTGAAGAAAGTCCAGGAGAAATAGTATTATATGCAGGTAGATCATACAAAACATACAGAGGTATGGGTTCTATAGCAGCTATGGAAGATGGTTCAAAAGATAGATACTTCCAATCAGGACAAAAGAAATTAGTTCCAGAAGGTGTAGAAGGTATGGTTGCTTACAAAGGGAAAGCAGAAGATATAGTATTCCAAATGATAGGCGGAATAAAATCAGGAATGGGATACTGTGGAGCACCTACAATTGAACAATTACAAGCTAATGCAGAGTTTGTAAAAATAACAGCAGCTTCTTTAAAAGAAAGTCATCCACACGACATAAAAATAACTAAAGAAGCACCAAATTATAGTACGCAAGGAGATATGATGTAATGAAACATGAATTAGTGCTTGTTATAGACTTCGGAGGTCAATACAATCAGTTAATAGCTAGGAGAGTTAGAGAAAATAACGTATATTGTGAAATAATCTCTTACAAAACAGACATTGAAGAAATAAAAGCTAAAAATCCAAAAGGGATAATATTCACAGGGGGACCAAATAGTGCATACTTAGAAGATTCTCCAAGAATGGCAAAAGAAATATATGAAGCAGGTATACCAATATTAGGTATATGCTATGGTATCCAAACTATGTGCCATACTTTAGGTGGTGTAGTTAGAAGAGGTACTGCAGCAGAAAAAGAATACGGTAAAACTGCTATAACATACAAAGAATCAAAATTATTCGAAGGAATAACAACTAATTCTGTATGGATGAGTCACACTGATAGAATAGACTCAGTTCCAGAAGGTTTTGAAATAATAGCATACACTGCTGACTGTCCAGTTGCAGGTATACAAAACGTAGAAAAGAACTTATACGGAGTTCAGTTCCACCCAGAAGTTGAACATTCACAAGAAGGATATATGATAATCAAAAACTTCTTATACAACATATGTGGTGTTAAAGGAGACTGGACTACAGATTCATTCATAAAAGATAAAATCGCTGAATTAAGAGAAACTATAGGAGATAGAAAAGTACTTTGTGCATTAAGTGGTGGGGTTGACTCATCAGTAGCTGCAGTACTTGTTCATAAAGCTATAGGTGATAACTTAACTTGTGTATTCGTTGACCACGGTCTTTTAAGAAAAAATGAAGGTGACGATGTAGAAAGAATATTCAGAGATACTTTCGACATGAACTTAATAAGAGTTAACTGTGAAGACAGATTCTTATCAAAATTAAAAGGTGTTACTGAACCAGAAGCAAAAAGAAAAATAATAGGTGAAGAGTTCATAAGAGTATTTGAAGAAGAATCAAATAAACTTGGAAAAATGGACTTCTTAGTTCAAGGAACTATATACCCTGATATAGTAGAAAGTGGATTAGGTGGAGAATCTGTAACAATAAAATCTCACCACAACGTTGGAGGACTTCCTGAAGATGTTGCCTTCGAAATAGTTGAACCACTTAAAGAATTATTCAAAGATGAAGTTAGAAAAATAGGTTTAGAACTAGGAATAGAAGATAAACTAATATTTAGACATCCATTCCCAGGACCAGGTCTTGGAATAAGAGTTATCGGTGAAGTTACAAAAGAAAAATGTGACATATTAAGAGAAGCTGATGCTATATACATGGATGAATTAAGAAAAGCTGGTCTATATAGAGAAATATGGCAAGCATTCGCAACATTACCAGATGTTAAAACAGTTGGAGTTATGGGAGATGAAAGAACTTATGCTTACTTAGTAGGTTTAAGAGCAGTTGCATCTTCTGACGGAATGACTTCTGACTGGTACAAAATACCTTATGATGTATTAGAAAAAATAGCTAACAGAATAGTTAACGAAGTTGATGGAGCTAACAGAGTTGTGTATGACATAACTTCTAAACCTCCTGGAACTATTGAATGGGAATAAGAACTTCTAATAGTTTATACACTGTTAATAGTTAAAAATAAAAAGTAATCTTAAACATTAAAAGCCCTTATGATATTATTTTGGTCCAAATATATCATAAGGGCTTTTTCCTTTAAGAATGTTAATTTATAGAACTAATAAAGATTTTGAATGATTTCAAATCAGGTATATTTGGATAATTTTAAACAAGGTATATAGTAACGATAATACTTACAGAGAGAGAGGGGTAAGACCTAATCAACAACATAAGTATTAACAGTAATAGTTGTAGAATAGTAAGTGTAAAAAATTCTTGATTTTATTATTGTGATTCTGTAGAATTGAAAAGGATAATGGTAAGTTAAGGTGGGGTTTATAGACACTTGGCGAACCTAATGTTTTTGAAATATGTAGGAAATATATTTTCCTCAAAGCAAGTATACAATACACCACAGGAGGATATAGTAGATGAAATCAATTTATTTACTACTTACGAGATCTGACACATACGTGTCTAAGACAATTGGATTAGCTACATCAGATAAGTATACACATATGTCTATATCATTTGATGAAAAGTTAGAGCCTTTATATAGTTTTGCGAGAAAATATAAAAGGACACCATTGCCTGCTGGAATAAGACATGAAGCTTTATATAGTGGATTTTATGAAAAATGTAACCATATTCCATGTGCCTTATATGAATTGAAAGTAGATGATGAAACATATGAAAAAGCCAAAAATCATGTTGATGATATGATGGAAAATGCAGATTGTTATAGATATAATGTTTTAGGATTGCTTTTATGCAGAATGAATATTGCATATGATAGAAAAAGTCATTATTTCTGTTCAGAATTTGTTAGTGAAGTTTTAGAGATGAGTAATGCATTAGAACTTCCGAAGCATCCTAGTTTAATGCGACCAGCTGATTATACAAAAATCGAAGAATTAAATTGCTTATTTGATGGAAAACTACATGAATTAAAACGTAGTATACAACCAGATTATGAGTATTGTTAAAAAATACCCTTGTGCAGAATTTAAAAAACTGTACAAGGGTATTTTAATTGGATAAGAAAATTATTTGAATAAGAAAATTATATTTTTATTAAAAATATAAGAAATTATTTTAAGTTTTTAAATTTAAGTTTATTCACTTCTAAGTGAAGTGACAGGGTCTTGTTTGGCAGCTGCTCTAGAAGGGAACACACCACCGATTAAAGTAAGTACTACACTTAATACAATCAGTATTAAAGCACTTGATACTGGTAAATATGCATTAACATCAGTCGTACCTAATAAAGCGTGTATGATTGCATTACCTGGAATTAATAATAAGCATGCAGTTCCAACACCGATTAATCCTGAGCAAAGACCAATTATAAATGTTTCAGCAGTGAATACTTGTGATACATTACGTTTGCTAGCACCTATTGCACGAAGTATACCAATTTCTTTTGTTCTCTCAAGGACAGAAATATATGTTATAATTCCTATCATTATTGAAGAAACAACTAATGAAACCACTTTTTCTAAGTTGTTTAGTTAATTCATAGCCATCCATTTTTGGCATCATAACATCACAAATCATCAAATCAATATAAGATTCATGTATAATTTTAAGCGCGATTTCACCATTTTGGGCAGTATAAACTTTATATCCATTGTCGCTCAAAACCGTACAATATAATTCACTTAATTCTTTATCATCTTCTACTATAAGTACAGAAAACAAAGTAATCACCCTTTCTTTTTATATATTTGTGTCATATTATTTCTTAAATATTTTATCAAGTTTTTATCAATTTAACCTCAACTAATTAAAACTTTTATTAATAGTTAAAATATGAATATTAAATAAATCCTTTCATAAATTAAAAGTAGTAAATAATATAAATTTTTCATAAGGTTTATCCATAATAAGGGGGAGGGATATAATGAAAAAAATATTACTTATTTTAGCATCAGCCTTATTAGCAGTAATGTTGGTAGCTTGTGCAACGAATATAAAAAATTATGAGGGAACATATAAATTAAAAGAAATACATGTGGATGGTAAAGTTGTTAAGAAGGGTGATAAACTTTGGAATTTGACATATGGTGAAGACGGAGGAATGATAATTGAGCTTAAGGGAAATGGAAAAGGAATTATTAGAATGATTGGTTCAGAAGATGACGAATTTGAATATACAATAGAAAATCAAAAAATTATTATGACAAATGAAGGGGATTCAGTAGAAGGAAATATTAAAAGTAACAGTATAGAATTAAAAAACTGGAAGACTGAGTTGTTAATTTTTGAAAAGGTTGGATAGGGATAATTTGACTTATAACCTTAGCTAGTTAATATACTATTTAATTTAAATAAGTGTTATAATTATTTCAGAAAACAACACGCAAAGGGGAATAAAATTATGGAAATGCGCAGAAAAGACCGTATGTTAAATGAAGATCAAACTCTTGATATTTTAAATAGATCAGAATATGGCATACTTTCAACGATAGGGGTTGATAATGTACCTTATGGTGTACCAATGAATTTTGTATATGAAGATGGAGTAATATATTTTCATTGTGCAAAAGCTGTAGGATATAAAGTTAGCAATATAATACACAATAGCAATGCTTGTTTTACAGTTATAAATGATGTATGTCTTCAACCAAAAACATTCTCTACTAAATATAGTTCAGCTATTGTTTTTGGAAAAGTTTCAATAGTTGAAGATGAAGATGAAAAGAAAAAAGGTCTTGAGGCACTTATAAAAAAATTATCTCCAGAGTACATAGAATCTGGAATGAAATATATAGATAAGAGTGCATCTCAAACATATGTATTAAAAATGGAAATAACAGAAATGACAGGTAAAGGCAAAAAATAATAAAAATACAAGACCCATTGTGCAAGTTGATACATTGTACAATGGGTTTCTAATAAATATATATTAAATCAATCTAAACGTTAGGTGTGTGAAGTATAGATCTATTTTTATTCATCAGTTTTTCAAATGACTTATGATCTGATTGATATCCAATACCTTCTCTTTGCATATTTTCATCAATTAATTTATACGCCATACATGCATTTTTAATTTTATTTTTTTCAGTAGGCGATTGAGATTTATAAACTATTTTTTCTTGAGCTGGTATATCTTTTTCATATTGAGGTTTTATAAAATAAAGTGCGTGTTTAATTTTCCCACTATTATATAAAGACTGTATCACAGAGCCATTTTTAAGGTGTTGAAGATGCCAATCGTATTTATATGTGTGAGCAACATGCGTCACATTTTTAAATCTATGCTCAAAATCAAGAGCAGTTTGTTCCATAAGTTCAAAACTAGTACTTTCTGAATTATTTATTCTTGGAAGTAGTATAATATTTTCTTGTTTTACACCTAGTTGTTTTACAGCATCTAAAAATTCTCGTTCTCTATATTCATACTTTTGCATATTGCTTAGTTGACTATATTTTTCATCTTTTAAAACTTTTATTCCAGTACCATAAGAAACTAAAACAACATATACGTTATCAGCCCCTCTTTCTTGTATAGCTTCTAATATTGCACTTGCGGCCCAAAGTGTTTCATCATCTTGATGTTGTGGATAAAAAACAACAGTATCCCCAAAATTAGAAGTATCATAACTAGTACTTTTATCTATAAAACCAACTAACAGTATTATTAAAAAAGATACAATTAGTGTTATTAGATTTTTATTCATGTAATTCCCTCCCTAAAATTGTTTAAATATATAATGTTTTTATAGAATAACTTCTTAAATTCTATTATACTTTTTAAATCTTACAAAAGAATTACAGTGAGATAAAAATATTATTACAAATTTGTTATATTATAATTTGAATATTATTAATACTATTGTTATATTTATAAATTTTAGTTCGTGACTCTTATAAAACTTAAGTGCGAAATTTTATAAGTTACATATTAATAGTATATCCATTAGCAATCAAAAAAAATTGGTTTTAATTTTATATGAATATTTATGAAAATCAGCCTAAAAGATAAATTTAAAAGCTCTATGTAGGTGATTTATATTGAACACAGAGCTTTTTAATGTTTATGACAAGTTCTATATTGAGATGGAGTTTTTCCAGTGAATTTTTTAAAAGTTGTACTATAGTAATTTTGATTATTAAATCCAACTGCTATAGCAATATCGAGTATATTTAAGTCTGTTTCTAATAATAACTGCTTGCTTTTCTCAACTCTAAAATGATTTAGAAAGTGACAGAAAGTATGTCCTGTAGCAGTTTTAAAAGAACTACAAAAATAACTTTTATTTAAATTTAAATGTTTACATAAATTCGTAATATTAATATTTTCATCAAAATGTTTATGCACATATTCAATAGACTTTTTTATATAAGGATTAAATGATTTAGTATCTAAAGCTTTATTAAATTTATCAGTAGAAATTCCTATGATAAAATTAGCACAATAATTTAAGCATTCCAATGGAAGATAAGGAATACTAGAAGTACTATTTTCTGTTTTGGTTGTAGTTATTGGACCTAATATAAAAAAACCAACATATTTATTTAATTTTGAGATATTTACTATCCTATAGTAGATATCTTCAGATATCTGTATATTTTGATTTAAACAATCGTGCCCATTATTGACTAAATTATAAATATCGTCTGTAGGAAATAATTTATTAAAAGTTTTATCATATCCTATTTTATAGATTTCATTTAGTTCAAAAGAAATAGCTTTAACTGGTATTTTACAGCAATAATAAAAATCATTTAATGTTGAAGTTATAAGATTCATGTCTAGCGCTCCTTAAAATGATATATAAACATTTATTAATATATTGCAAAATATAAATGTATTATAAAATATTAAAAATTATAAAATGATGAAAATAATTATCATTTCATAATATATTATTTAGAAACAAAAGTCAATAATAGTAATTTCAATGGAATATATGAAATTAATAAAAAAATTTAGGGATATAAAATCATAAAATTAAATTGATAATTTCTAACAAAAAAGTAGTTGACTTGGAGTTAACTTAAAGGATTAATATTATATTAGAATTTTAATTAAATCTAATAAATAGGGGGAATAGAAAATGGAAAATAAGTCATTAGTAGCATATTTTTCTGCAAGTGGGGTAACAAAAAAAGTAGCAGAAAAACTTTCTGATGCAGTAGGGGCTGATTTATTTGAAATTAAGCCAAAAGTAAAATATACAAAAGCTGATTTGGATTGGATGGATACAAAAAGTCGTAGCAGTATAGAAATGAATGATAAAAGTTTTAGACCTGCTATATCAGAAAAATGCGACAATATGGATAAATACGATGTTGTATATGTTGGATTCCCAATATGGTGGTATGTTGCACCAACAATAATAAATACTTTTTTAGAAAGCTATGATTTTTCAGGAAAAACTATAGTCTTATTTGCGACATCTGGCGGAAGTGGATTTGGAGATACTGTCAAAGGTCTTAGAGGAAGTGTATCTGACACAACAGTTATCAAAGAAGGTAAACTATTTAATAGTGGAGTAAGCAAAGATAAATTAGTATCTTGGGTTAATGACTTAGGATTATAAAATATTTAATATAAAAACACCTTTTAAGTTATATGTTGACTTAAAGGGTGTTTTTTAATTCTAGTTAATTTTTTAAAATTCAACAGATGTCTATTTTTACACTATATTTATTTAAATTAACTAAATATAGTATAAAAAAAACAAATATATTTAAATTTAAAAGAAGAATTACATTATATAATAAATGTGTTAATGAAAATCAATATCAAAAAATAATTGAATTAATTATAAAAAATTTTAAAAGGAGAGTATAGCAATAATGAATAAAAAGAATATTTTCAAAATCGTACTAGACATAGTTATGATTGCTCTGTTTATAACATTTTTCAATAAAAACTTAATCAGTTTCCAATTCCATATTAAAAGTGGGATGATATTTGGTGCACTTATACTAGTACATATAATTGTAAACAGAAAATGGGTAGTAAATATAACAAAGAGAATCTTTGATAAAAATTTAAAAGCGAGAACAAGAATATCTTATATTATAAGTGCTTGTTTATTTATATTAGTTTTCACAATATTAGCAAGTGGTATATTAATGATGAAAGCTGATAATTATGATAGAGTAATGTTCTGGAAGATGCTTCACATAGGTGCTTCTTATTTATCAATAGCATTTATAGGTCTTCATGTTGGACTTTACTGGAACTTTATAAGAAACTTCTTCAAAAAGATGTTCAATATAAAAAATTCTACAACAGTATCAAAAATATTAGCAAGAGTTATAGTTGTAGCAATATTAGTTTTAGGAGTATATAACATACATACTCAATCTTACTTCGCAAAAGTAAATAACACACTTTCATATGCTATTGAGCATATACAACCTCAAGATTTAGAGGCACCAGAAGGTGGAGGTCACTACGAAAAAGAAAGTCTATCTTTCTTAAAATTAACTAATATATATGGAAGTATAGTAGCAGTATTTGCAATAGGAACTTACTACATAGATTCTGCAGCTAAAAATAATAAAAAATCTGCTAAAAATAACAAAATACAACAAGCAAGTTAATAAATGAATTAGCTTGATTCATATATGTAATTATGCTAAAATAAGTTTAACATTTCAAACTTAAAATTCATAGTTTTCTAGGGTTCCGTAGTATTTATATACTAGCTGGTCCGAGAGAAAACGCACAAGTTATTTGTGAACACGGAAGGAGAAAAGCCTGGGAGATATTTAATTATATTTCCCAGGCTTTTTTTTATTTAAGCAACGGAATCTTTGATTCGTTGGCGCCATGAACGAAGTGAATTTTTTATTTAGATTAAAGGAGGGTTATTAAAATGAAAAATAATTTTAGTTATAAGGATGTTTATGTTGAAGAAGGGAAAAGAGTATTAGAAATTAATATACTACCAGAAAAATACTGTAATTTTGATTGTGTATTTTGTCCAATTGGCAGATCAAAAAATAAAATTGATGTACCAACAGAATTTGAAGATTATGATGTGGCACTTGCTGAATTAGAAAATATGATAGATACTACAAATCCAGACTTAGTGTTTATCAACTCAAAAGGAGAGGCCTTAGTTAATAACAAAGTAGAATCAATTCTAGATTTTATAAAATCAAAAGGATTAAAGGTGAGATTACTTTCTAATGGATATATACTTTCTAAAAAAGAGTATATAAACATAGCAAACAAGTGTGATGAAGTTATTGGAGAAATTAAAACAATAACAGAAAAAGATTTTAAAAAGATACAAAGACCAATAGAAGATTATACATTAGAAGAGTATATTGATAATATGGTTGAATTTAATCAACAGTATAATGGTAAATTTATATTTGAAATTACTATAATTAAAAAATATAATGATGATGCTGAATCAGTTGAAAAGCTAAAAGATGTAATCAAAAGAATAAACCCAGATAAAATTGAGATTGTCAGAATTGATGACGAGAGAATGAGAAAGACAATGTGGGTAGATGATGAAAGATTTGAAGAAATAAAAAAAGAATTACTAAATGTAAAATAAGTTTGATTTTAAGGAAGTACAATTTTGTACTTCCTTATTTATTACATTAATATAGGTATAAATAAAATTTGTATTTATAAATTTTATTTATTATAATATATAGTATAGAACAAAAATAAAATATAAAGAGTCTTATAAAAGGAGAGGTGAGCGTATGATTGCTAAATATAAATTAATAGTAGATGAAATAGAAAAAGATATACTAGATGGGAAGTATAATAAAATAGGGAAATTGCCAACAGAGGAAGAGTTGGTAGCACATTATGGTGTTAGTAGAACGACAGTACGTAAAGCAATCAGTATATTATCCAGCAAAGGGTACATATATCAAGTACAGGGGAGTGGAATATTTGTAAGAGAATCAATATTAAAGGGGTACATAAGTTTAGAAACATTGAAAGGACTTACAAGAGATTTTCCAAATAGAGAGATAGTAAATAAAGTCATAAGCATAGAAGTTATGCATGCTGATGAAAAATTAGCACACGATATGAAATGTGAAGTAGGTACAAAAATTTATTATGTTAAGAGACTTAGAATAATGGATGGAAAGACTTTCTCAATGGAATACTCTTATTACAATAAAGATATTATTCCATATCTAAATGAAGATATAGCAAAATCATCTATTTATTCATATATACTTGAAGATTTAAAATTAAACATAGGATTTGCAGATAAAGTAATATATGCAGATAAAATGGATGAAGAAACTGCTGAACAATTAGAACTTGATATGAGTGATCCAGCTTTAGTAATAGAAAATAAAGTATTTTTAAATAATGGGGATATATTTGAAGTATCTAAAGTAATACATAATTATAAATATGCTAAATTACTTAAATTAGCTACTTTTTAATAAAATATAAAATGCAAGTTACTAATTGTATAGTTGTTTAACTATACAATTAGTGAGAAATGGGGGATAAAATGTATAGTATAGGTGTAGATATTGGTGGAACAGGAATAAAAGCAGGGGTTGTAGATGAGCAGGGGAAAATAATCTACAGAGCAAATTGTAAGACTGATGTAGATGGTGGATTTGATAGAATTATTTCTGATATTAATACAATGGTGAGAAATATGTTATCTGAAAACGATATTACAAATGAACAAATTCAATCAATAGGATTTGGCGTGCCAAGTTTTATAAACTCTGAAGGTAAAGTTACATGTGTAAATTTGGGTTGGTTTGAAGTGGATTTTGTGCCAAAGTTAAAAGAAATTTTCCCAGAGTTTGATATATTTGTGGAAAATGATGCAACTGTAGCAGCATTAGCAGAAAGTAAATTTGGAAGTATGAGTGGAAATGATATTTCAGTTTTATTAACTCTTGGAACAGGGATTGGTGGAGGAATTATTATAAATAACAAGCCATTTGTTGGAGCACATGGTATGGCATCTGAAATAGGACATGTTGTAATAGGAGAAAATACATACAATTGTAACTGTGGAAATAATGGTTGTTTTGAAACATTTTGTTCAGCAACAGCACTAATAAAACATACTCAAGAGAAATTAAAACAACTAGAAGAAAATATACAGCAAGATAAAAGTGCAATTTTAGATATGTGTGAAGGGTGCTTAGATAAAATAAATGCTAAGATGATTTTTGATGCATATAGACAAGGAGACAAACTTGCAAAAGAAATTATAGAAAGATTTAAAGATTATCTGTCAATAGGAATTGCAGGAGTTGTGAATACTTTAGATCCAGATATAATTGCAATTGGAGGGGGGCTATCTAAGTCTTCAGATATTATATTAAAAGATTTAAAAGAGATGATAAGACATCATATTCTATATAAAAAAGAGAAGTTTGCAGATATAGTAGTAGCGACTTTAGGCAATGATGCAGGTATAATTGGGGCAGCCTTTTTAAGTTAAAAAAATAAATTGTAAAATAATAATAAAAAAAGGGGAAAAGGGTTGCATTATTGGAAAAATTTTGCTACTATTATGTTGTGAATAAAAATTTGTAGATACAAATTAAATTTAAAGAGATTAATATAATTCGAAGGGGGATTTTTGAAATGAAAATATTATTAGCATGTTCATCAGGAATGTCAACAAGTTTATTAGTAAATAAAATGAAAGAAGCTGCTCAAGCTGAAGGTATAGAAGCAGAAATATGGGCAGTAGCACAATCAGAAGTAGACGAAGAAATCAAAAAAGCTGACGTATTATTATTTGGACCACAAATGAGATTTTTAAAGAAAAAATATGAACCAAAAGGAAAAGAATTAAATATACCAGTTGATGTAGTACCACCAATGCTTTATGGACGTTGTGATGGAAAAGGCGTTTTAAAATTAGCAATGGATTTAGTAAACAATAAATAATAATAAAAATTTATCTCTAATATTATATACATGAAAACTAAGTCAATATCGGTAACAAATAGTTAATAAATATAAGATCTTATCTGATCATATATAAATAAGAATTTTTTATAAATTCGATTAATTATTTGTTACTGATAAATATAAAGAATTACTTTATTTATGAAAATTTAAATTAAATAGAATTTAGGGGGAGGAGTAACTTTATGTTTGAAAAATTAGAATCAGCGATAATGGTGCTGGGGGAAAAACTAAACAACAATAAAATATTAATGGTCCTACGTGACTCATTCATGCTTGCATTTCCACTTACAATATTCGGATCAATAATGTTAGTAATCGCGAACTTTCCTTATTTAGGAAACCTTATAGGTGAAGCTAATTTAGCAGCTTTACAAAATGTATTAGGACCTGCATCAACAGCAACAATGTCAGTTACAACAATATTTGTAACTTTAGGTATAGGTTATTATTTGTGTAAAGAATTAGGCGGAGAACCTATTTATGGTGCAACAGTAGCATTCGTAGCATTTTTATTATTAACACCATTCGAAGCTCCAATCGAAGATACAGGAACAATGTTATCAAGTGTATTAGCAATTGACCGTTTGGGAGCAAAAGGTATGTTCATTGGTATGTTTGCAGCATTTGGTGCAGCTTACTTATATTCAACAATAGTAAATAAAAACTGGACAATCAAAATGCCGCCAACAGTACCACCAGCAGTATCAAAATCATTCTCAGCATTAATACCAGCATGTTTAACATTAACAATTTTCTTATTATTAAGAGCAGTATTCGCACTTACACCATGGGAAAATGCTCATGATTTCGTATATCAAATAATCCAAGCACCACTAACTAATTTAGGTAAAGGTATAATACCGACATTAGTAGCAATATTCGCAATTCAAATATTATGGTTCTTCGGTTTACATGGACAAATCATAGTAAACTCAGTTATGGACCCAATCTGGAATACATTAACTCTAGAAAACTTCAATGCATTTAGTGCAGGGGAACAATTAACAAATGTAGTAACAAAACAATTCATGGAAACTTTCACAGTAAGTTTAGGTGGAACTGGTATGACTTTAGTAGTAGTTTTCGCAATGCTTGCATTTATGAAGAGTAAACAGTTAAAAGAAGTTGGTAAATTAGCAGCTCCAGCAGCAATATTCAACGTAAATGAACCAGTTATATTCGGTTTACCAATAGTTTTAAATCCAATGATAGTAATACCTTGGGTATTAGCACCAATGATATCAACTGGTGTAGCTTATGCTTCAATGGCAACAGGATTAGTTCCAATGACAACTGGGGTATCAGTTCCTTGGACAGTACCAGTATTATTAAGTGGATTCTTAGCAACTAACTCTATCAGAGGATCTATATTACAATTAGTTCAAATGGCTATAGTATTTGCGGTTTGGTTCCCATTCTTAAAAGCATTAGACAAGAGAAATTATCAAGAGGAACAAGATTTAGATAAATTAAACGGAGATAATTTATCACAAGAAGCTAACTAGCCAAGAGATTTATTAGATTTAGACAAAGTGTATTAGAAATAAAAGTTAAATAACTGGCAGCCTGTAAATAAAAAAAGGGCTGCCAACTATTGATATAAAATATAAAGGGAATAAAAGGGAGAAAAAAATGACAGTAGAATATAAATTTCCAGAAGGATTTTGGTGGGGGACTGCAACGTCAGGACCACAATCGGAAGGAGCAGCAGATGTAGATGGTAGAAAAATGAGTATATGGGATTACTGGTATAAAGAAGAACCAGAAAGATTCTTCGATAATGTAGGACCACAAAACACATCTACATTCTATGCAAATTATAAAGAAGATATAAAATTATTAAAAGAAACTGGACATAATTCATTCAGGACTTCTATACAATGGTCAAGATTAATACCAGACGGTGTTGGAGAAGTTAATCAAAAAGCAGTAGATTTTTATAACAATGTAATAGACGAACTTATAGCAAATGATGTATTACCAATAATGAACTTATTCCACTTCGACATGCCAATGTGTATGCAAGAAAAAGGAGGATGGGAAAGTAGAGAAGTTGTAGATGCTTATGCAGCATTTGCAAAAAAATGTTTTGAATTATTCGGGGACAGAGTTAAACACTGGATGACTTTTAATGAACCTATTGTTCCAGTTGAAGGTGGATATCTTTATAACTTCCATTATCCAAATGTAAAAGATGGGAAAAGAGCAGCACAAGTTGCATTCCACACAATGCTTGCAAATGCAAAAGCAATAAAAGAATACAAAGAATTAGGACAAGACGGACAAATAGGTATAGTTCTCAACTTAACACCATCTTATCCAAGAAGTACAGAAAACGAAGCTGATGTTAAAGCTGCACATATAGCAGATTTATTCTTCAACAGAAGTTTCTTAGACTCTTCAGTATTAGGAGAAGTTCCAGCTGAATTAGTAGAATTATTAAAAGAACAGAATGTATTACCAGTTTATGAAGAAGGAGATTTAGAACTTATTAGAGATAATACAGTTCAATATCTAGGAGTAAACTACTATCAGCCAAGAAGAATAAAAGCAAAAGAAAGCGAATACACAGAAGATGTATTTATGCCAGATATGTTCTTCGATAATTATGAAATGCCAGGACGTAAAATGAATCCATATAGAGGATGGGAAATTTACGAAAAAGGTATATATGATATATGCACAAATATAAGGGAAAATTACAACAATATACCTTTCTATATATCTGAAAATGGTATGGGGGTAGAAGGTGAAGAAAAATATATAAATGCTGAGGGAGTTGTTGAAGACGACTACAGAATAGAATTTATAAAAGATCACTTAAGATGGTTACACAAAGGAATACAAGAAGGGGCTAACTGTAAAGGATACCACTTATGGACATTCATCGACTGTTGGTCTTGGACAAATGCATATAAAAATAGATATGGATTAATAGCACTAGATTTAGAAACACAAAAGAGAACTATAAAGAAAAGTGGTAGATGGTTTAAAGAGGTAGCTGATAATAATGGATTCTAATAAGGTTATATGTTTTGACATTGGTGGAACTTTTGTCAAATATGGAGTATTAGATTATGAGGGAAATATATTATCTAAAGACTCGTTTAAAAGCAATACTGATAATGGACAAGAAATCTTAGATAATATGTGTGAAGTAATTAAAAAGTATATTAATTTATACAAAATAGAGGGAATATCTATAAGTTCGCCTGGATTTGTAGATGTTGAAAATGGAGTAATAACAGCAGGTACTATAATAAATGGGTTTATAGGATTAAATATGAAAGAGTATTTTGGAAATAAATTTGGGTTACCTGTTGAAATAGAAAATGATGCTAACTGCGCAACAATAGCAGAACACAAACTAGGTAATGGTAAAGGATGCAAAAACTTAGTTTGTGTAACTATAGGAACTGGTATAGGTGGTGGAATTATTATAAATAATGATATCTATCATGGAAGTAAATTTATGGCTGGGGAATTCGGTTTTATGTTTATAAATGGAACTAAGAGAGAAAATCCAGATCATTATATTTATAGTAATTATGCCTCTACTAGAGCCTTAGTAGAAAAAGCTACAGAAAGACTAAATGAAGAGATAGACGGAAAAGAATTATTTGAAAGAGCTAAATCTGGAAATTTAGCTTGTAAGGAAATATTAGATGAATTCTTTGATAATCTATCTTTAGGAATATACAATTTAGCATATATTTTAAATCCAGATAAAATTCTTTTGGGTGGAGCGATTTCTCAACAAGAATGTCTAATAGATGAGATAAAAGAAAGAATGGATAGATTTGAATATAGCTTTTCAAAAAGTGTAAATGAATATGTTGATATAGACAGATGTAAGTTTTTAAATGATGCTGGACTTGTAGGTTGTCTATGTAATTTTACAAATAAGTAATAAATTATTAGGGGGAAAATAAAATGGATGGTCAAGCAATATTTGATATATCATTTCAAATAATATGCAGTAGTGGTGAAGCTCGTAGTATGGCTATGGAAGCAATATCACTAGCTAAAGAAGGGAAAATAGAAGAAGCAAGACAGATGTTAACAGATGCTAGAACAGAAATAAATAAAGCACATAAACATCAAACAAACTTAATAACTTCAGAAGCAAATGGTGAAAAAAATGAAGTTTCTGTACTGTTAATACATTCTCAAGACCACTTAATGAACGGAATGACAGTTCTTGATATGGCAGGGGAATTTATAGATTTATATGAAAGAATAAAATAATAATTTATATCTGAACCTTTCATACAGAAAAACTGTCTGAAAGGTTCGTACTATTTAAGGGGGAAATCAAATGTCAATTTTAAAAATGAAACCGTATTATAGCGAAAAAATCTGGGGATACGAAAAATGGAATTTATCAACTCACAGAGCAGGTTCTTCAATAATTGAAGAAAGTGGCCAATCACTAGCAGACTATAGAAAATCACAACTTCCAATACTGATAAAAATTATAAAATCAGAACAATCTCTATCAGTACAAGTGCATCCGGGAGACGAATTTGCAAGAAAATATGAAAATGATAATGGGAAAACAGAGTGTTGGTACATACTTGAGGCAGATGAAGATGCAAAGTTAGTTTGCGGTATTAAAAAAGGTCTTAATAAAGAAAAATTAGATAAAATTATAAAAGAAAATAAACTAGAAGAAAATCTTGAATTTATAAGTGTAAAACCTGGCGACATGATATACATTCCATCGGGAACAGTACATGCAATCGGTGCAGGAATAAAATTAATTGAAGTTCAACAAAGTAGCGATGTAACATATAGATTATATGATTGGGGAAGAAAGAGAGAGCTACATATACAAAAATCATTAGAAGTTATAAATTATGAAGGTGATAATGGCTATGGCAAGATGGAAAACTTTGAAATTTTAGAAACTCCATATTTTAAAGTTGAAAAAATAATCGTAAATACATCGATGCGAGGTAAAACCAATAATAAATTTTGCTCATTTACCATTATACGCGGAAATGGATATGTGATAACTTGTGATAAAAGAATAGAATTAAATCCAGAAGATACTATTTATATAGAAGAAAATACATCTTATGAAATCATAGGAGATTTAGAATTAATAAAAGCATAAAGAATTAATAGAACAAAAAATTTGATAAACTAAAAAAATAATCCTACAATTTAATTAAATTAGATAAATAAAATTTTAAAAGAGAAGTATAAAATTTTAATATAAATTTAATTGGGGGGATTATATTGAAAATTACAGTTATACATGGGCAATCTCATAAAGGTGTTACTTATACAATGACTAAAAATGTATTAGATTTTTTAGTAGGTAAAGAGGATGAGGTATATGAATTTTTTTACCTAAAGATGGACCAGAATTTTGTATTGGGTGCAATATGTGTTTTCTTAAATGGGAAGAGTTTTGCCCAGGGGCAGAAAAAGTACAACCGATAATAAAATCTGTGGAAGAATCAGATATAATAATCTTAGATAGTCCAAATTATGTTATGGAGATGAGCGGAAATCTAAAAAATTTAATGGATCATTTTGCATACAGATGGATTACTCATAGACCATATGGCAAGATGTTTACAAAGGTAGGTCTTACTATAAGTTCATCAGCAGGTGCACCAGCTAATAATACTGTAAAATCTATGGCAAAACAACTTAAATGGATGGGAATTCCCAAAGTATATAAATTTCCTTTCATAAGCAATGCATTAAATATTTCGACGATATCATCTAAAAAAGAGGCTGAGCTAAAACAAAAGTCAGAAAAAATCGCATTAAAAGTAAAGAAAAGAGCGAATAAACCAAAAGGTAGTTTAAAGGGGAAAATTATGTTTTATATATTTAGAAAAATGCAAGCATCACCAAGTGCAAGTTGGAATCCTAAAGATAGGGATTGGTGGATTGAGCAAGGTTGGATAAAAAATGTACGTCCATGGAAATAATATAATAAGGATGGGGAACATGTCAAAATCAAAAGTTTATTTCACTAAAGAAATAACACCAAAATCATTAATCAAGATCTATGAAGCATTAAATACTGAATTAAAAGGAAAAGTAGCTGTAAAAATATCAACTGGGGAAGCTGGAGGACACAATTTCTTAGATTCAAATTTAATCAAAGATTTAGTATCAAAATTAAATGGAACAATAGTAGAGTGCAACACTGCATATCCAGGAAAAAGAAATACAACAGAAGCACATTGGCAAACAATAAAAAATCATGGTTTTGCTGATATTGCACCTTGTGACATATTAGATGAAGATGGAGAAACAGCACTAAAAGTAGATGGTGGAAAACGCTTAAAAGAAAATTATGTTGGCTCTCATATCAAAAATTACGATTCTATTTTGATGTTGTCTCATTTTAAAGGTCATGCAATGGGAGGACTTGGTGGAGCTCTTAAAAATATGTCGATAGGGCTTGCATCTAGTCGAGGAAAACTATGGATTCATAATTCAGGTCAAGGTGAAGATTTTGATAGCATATTTACATCAGACCACAATTCGTTTTTAGAATCAATGGCAGATGCTGATAAATCTGTAATAGATTATATAGGAAAAGATAATTTAGCATACATAAACGTTGCAAATAATTTATCTGTTGATTGTGATTGTAATGCAAATCCAGCAGAACCAGAAATGGACGATATAGGAATATTTGCGTCACTTGATCCAGTTGCAGTTGACCAAGCTTGTGTAGATGCTGTAGTTAATTCATCTGATAAAGGAAAAGCATCTTTAATAGAAAGAATGGAATCTAGAAATGGATATCTTACACTAGAAGCAGCATCTAAATTAGGACTTGGAAGCAGAGAATATGAATTAATAGAAATAAATTAAAAATGGAAAAAATGAACATTAAAAATTTTGTATATAAAAAATATCACAGGACATAATATTAGTGTAAAGCAAATACAGATGCAGGAGGTGAAATGTGATGAAAACACGTAGTAACCACAGCATCCATACTAAGGATGCTCCGCCAGAAGCCATAAGCGAGGATGGACCAAAAGACAGGTAAGGTCGGGTGCAGTCTATCAATTGTAACCGACGGTAATTGTTTTACATTTTGAGAATCTACTTATATTTGTACTTAATTGTATGAACTTAAGTAGATTCTTTTGTTTTGCAAAAAATAATTTAAGATTAATTTAAAAGAAAAGTTTTAAATATTAAGCTATAATAGGAATAAAAATGCTTTTTATTTAATTAATAAATAATAGAAGCAAAAGATAAAAGACTAATCTAATGGGGGGAGATTATGGATAATTTAATACTAGTAAAACCAACAATCGACTTAAAAGAAAAGGCATTAGAGTATAAAAAAGAGCATTTTGATAATGGGGAAGAAATAATAAATGGAAGTGCATTATTAGATAAACTTGATTATGAAGATTGGATAAAACATATCGAAAAAAGTTCTAATCCAGAGACTGTAGATGAAAATTGGGTAGAGGCAAGTACATTTTTCGTTATAAGAGAAACTGACCAAAGAATTATAGGTATGGTAGATATACGACACCGCATCAACAAATTTTTAGCTCTTTTCGGAGGTCATATAGGATATAGCGTTAGACCATCAGAACGAAAAAAAGGATATGGAACAAAAATATTAGAAATGGCACTTAAATATGCAAAAACGATAAACATTCAAAGAGTTATGTTAGCTTGTTATAAGGAGAATGAAGGCTCGAGAAAGATTATTGTAAAATGTGGAGGAAAGCTAGCAGGAGAATATACTTATATAGATAATAAGATAATACAAATTTACTGGATCGACAATTAAAAAAATTAAAGAAAAGAATTGTACTGAATAAAATCCGTGATAAAATAGAGTATTGATAATAGTAAAAATAATTTTTGGGAGAAATATATGACAAAAAAGAAATCTTATTTAAAGAAGATTGTAATTTGTTTATTGACATTGATATTAGTATGTTCGGCTGGATTTTATATCTATGCATCAGATTATTATCATGCAAAAGACTACGAAGTTTCAAATGTTGATATTAAACAACAAGACAATTATACAGTATATGGAGATACCAATAGCAAAACAGGATTTATATTTTATCCTGGAGGGAAGGTAGAGGCAAAATCATACGAGCCAATACTTACAAGTCTTTCAGAAAAAGGTATTTGTGTAGTACTTGTGGAGATGCCATTTAACTTAGCAGTTCTTAATTCTAATGCGGCAGATAAAGTGATGTCTAAATTTAATAACATCGAAAACTGGTACATTGGAGGACATTCACTAGGAGGTGCAATGGCGGCATCATATGCAGCTAAACATCAAGATAACTTAAAAGGCGTTGTTTTATTAGCAGCTTATCCAACAAAGGAACTAGATATTCCTGTTTTATCAATTTACGGAAGTGAAGACGGAGTTTTAAATAGAGAAAAATATAAAGATTCTATAGGAATGGCAAAAAATCTTTCAGAAATTATAATAGACGGTGGAAATCACGCTCAATTCGGAAACTATGGAGAGCAATCAGGCGATAATAAATCAAAGATTTCTAGTGAAAAACAATGGAATCAAACTACAAATGAAATACTAAACTTTATAAAATAACATTAACCCCTTATTTTAAATAAAAATAAGGGGCTTTTTAGTTTAGAATATAAAACAATACTTTTGGAAAATACTAAAAGAAAAAACAAAGGGAGGGTTTTATGGAACTATTATATGCAATTATAGCGATGCTTTTGGCAATAACCATATCGGATATATTATATGAAATACTCGAAAAAGTACCGTTGATTTTTATTCAGATATTTATGGGATGTATTATTTCTTTTCTACCATTTTTTAAAGAATTTGAGCTAGAACCTGAACTGTTTATGATAATCGTAATAAAACCGCTTATATTCAGTGAGGCGCAACATGTATCTAAGGATGAGCTAAAAAAACATAAAAATGAAATATTTTCTTTATCATTTACACTAGTAATTATAACAATTTTAGTTACTGGAGTATTTATGAAGATTATAATTCACTCAATTCCACTGACAATTATATTTATACTAGCAGCTATGACTATCCCAACAAACGTAAACTTTGTAAAATCAATAAGTTCTAGATTTAAATTTCCAAAAGGTATACTAGCAATATTGGAAGGAGAGTCGTTGTTTAATGATTCTATCGCAATAGTAATGTTTGATTTTGTACTTGCAGCTAGCCTAACAGGAAAGTTTTCGCTTAGTGAGTATGTATCAGAATTTTTATTTATAATAATTGGGGGAATAGTAGTCGGTTTTGTGTTAGGAGTTATTATAGTTCAACTTAGAATTTATATAACTAGAAAAGATTTTGAAAATCCGCCAATGATGGTTATCATACAGTTGATAACACCGTTTATTGTATATATTATTGCAGAAGATTATGCTCATGTTTCTGGGATATTAGCAGTAATTGTAGCTGGAATGGTACATATAGTAGAACAACATTTATTAAATCTCAAATCTACCAAGTTACAAGTTATATCAAATATTACATGGGATGTGGTTGAATATGTTTTAGAGGGATTAGTAAGTGTAATCCTAGGAATATCAATCCCATCAATCATCAAAGGGATAATGAAAGAAAATAAATCTATGTTTTGGGAGCTAATCTTAATAGCAATATTACTTTATTTTATCGTAATAGGTCTTAGATATGTATGGATTATGATTAATCCTAAAACATTTAAGTTGGAAAAAGAAAACTTAAGTAAACACTTATACAGAAGTATTTTTGCTCTTAGTGGAGTTCATGGGACAATAACTTTGGCGACAGCATTATCAATACCTGACAAAATTCCAGGAGATGTTTTATCAAAAAACGATTTAATATTTATAGCGACAATAGTAATTCTAATAAGTTTAATTGTGCCAGCAATATTTTTCCCTTTAGTTTTAAATAAAAAAGAAGAAGATAAAAGCAAATATGATTTTGAAAGTGCACGACTTAATATAATAACTTATACAATTTCACAATTAGAATTGCTTATGAATGACACCAATTACAAAAGCCTTGGAGTTGTACTTAGAACATTGAGAGGGCAAATGAGCATACTAAAAGAAGAAAGCTCACCTAGACCAGAAAAAAATAAAATACAAGAAATATTTAATTTCACTACAGAAATGGAGATTAATATTGTCGATGAGATAGTGCGAGAAGGAAAAGTATCAAAAGAAGTCGGCGAATTTTATAAATTATATAGTAAATACAACAAGAAAAGATTGAGCTCATTTATTGCAGAGATTAAGATATGGCTTATTAAAAAGAAATTAAAAAGATTATACAAAAAAAGTAACTATAACTCTACAGAGTACTTTAATGAGTTTATGAAACAATTTGATTTTATTAAAGAAACTGTCTGTGAGAGAATATTACAATATTTAAATAAAAATATAAACAACGAAGAATATTATGATATGTCGTTTATGATAGAGTACTATGAAAGAAAAATGGGAAAAGACAACCATAACTACGATTTTAAAGGCGATTATAAAGAAATAAGAACTTACTACTCAAAAGCATTTTCGATAGAACTTACGCTTATTCAAGATTATCTAGAAGGAAATATGATTTCTGCAAAAGTTGCAAGTGAATTGAGAGAACAAGTTTCTTATGATGAAATGATTTATATAAATAAATAGATTATAAATAATTGGAAATATGTTAGAATGTATAAAAATTAAATTTTTTAATTAAAACACAATAATATACAGACATAATATAGGGGGAATATTTACAATGCAGATTAAAAAGACAATATGTCCATATGACTGTCCAACGTCGTGTGGCTTAATTGTAGAAACAGATGGCAAAAAAATAATAAATGTTAAGGGAGATAAAAATCATCCAGCGACACAAGGTGTAATTTGTAGAAAGATGAGAAATTATGAAGAATCTATTCATTCAAATGATAGAATGCTAACGCCTTTAAAAAGAACCGGAAAAAAGGGACAAGGCGAGTTTAAAGAAATAACATGGGAAGAAGCATTAACAGAAATAACTAATAACTGGAAAGGAATCATAGATAAAGATGGACCAAGTGCAATTTTACCAGTTTATTATTCTGGAGTTATGAGTGTAATTCATAGAAATTGTGGAGATGCATTATTTAATAAAATGGGTGCATGTTCTCTGATAAAAACATTATGTTCATCAGCAAAAGTGGCGGGATATAACTCTGTTATGGGTAATACTGGTGCATTAGATCCAAGAGAATTAAAAGATAGTGACTACTATATAGTTTGGGGAAGCAACATGAAGGCAACGCGTATTCAAGCATTGCCAGACATTATTAATGCGAGAAAATTAGGCAAAAAGGTCGTTCTTATAGAAACTTATTCAAAACCAATGCAAGGCTACTGCGACCAAGTCATATTAATAAAACCGGGGACAGATGGGGCGTTGGCACTTTCTATGATGAACGTCATGGTTAAGGAAAATCTACAAGATGAACAATTTTTATTGGAAAAAGCAGAAGGATACGAAGAATTTAAAGAAACATTAAAACAATATACACCAGAGTGGGCAGAGGGTGTAACTGGTATTCCAAAGGATATAATTATAAATTTAGCAAGAGAATATGCAAGTGCAAAATCACCAGCCATTATTCTTGGAAGTGGAAACTCTAGATATACAAATGGGGGAATGACAGTTAGACTTATAACAATATTATCAATCTTTACAGGAGCTATAAAATATCCTGGTGGAGGTATATGTGGGACATCACCGACATCTTCATCATATATAGATACAGATATAGTTGCTCGCCCAGATTTTAGAGAAAATAATGCGAGGATGGTAAATCTAAATCAAGTTTCATCAGCCTTAGTAGACGAAAAAAATCCAATAAAAAGTGTATTTGTATATGCATCAAATCCAGTAGGTTCTATCAGTAATCAAAATAAAATGATTAGAGGACTTATGAGAGATGATTTATTTACAGTAGTACATGAAAGGTTTATGACTGATACAGCAAAATATGCAGATATAATATTACCAGCTACTTTTTCTGTTGAACAAGATGATGTATATACTTCTTATGGATATTGTACTGTAGCAACTGCAAAGAAGATTATACAACCGCCGTCTCAGTGCAAAAGTAACTGGGAAACTTTCAGTTTACTTGCAAAATACATGGGTTATAAAGACGATTATTTTTATAAAACAGAAAGAGAAATTTTTGATGAATTAATTCAAAAATCATTAGAAAAAGTAGACGACTTAGATAAGACTCAAAAAGATATTTTAAGAAGAGGAGGAGCAGTTTCAACTCCATTTGAAAACCGTTTAGATATAAAAAATAAATCAGGCAAAATAAAAATTATAAATGACGAAATGGAAGAAAGAATTCCACGATATATAGAAAATATAGAACAGGAATATCCACTAAATTTAGTCGCTGTTCCAAGCTGTGAAACATTAAACTCTATATTTTTAGAAAAAGATAAAGTGATAAAACAAAGGGGAAAAATAAAAGTTAAAATAAATTCTAAAAATGCACTAGAGAGAAATATACAAGATGGGGATGAAATAATTTGTTTCAATAATCTAGGTGAAGTTGGATTCATTGCAGAAGTAACTGATACAGTAGCGATAAATACTGTCATAGCAGAAGGTGTGTATAATATGGATTTTGCGATAAATGGCAAATTAGTAAATGCACTTCATGATGATAGATTATCAGATATTGGAGAAGCTACAACATTAAATTCAAACACTGTAGAAATAAAAAAGTCAGAAAAACTAGTATATCAATAAAAAATGCATTAAAATAATTAGAGAGAATAACAAAATAAAAAATTAACTAGAAGGGGAAATATTATGTATAGTATAGGCGTAGATGTTGGAGGAACAGGAATAAAAATAGGAGTAGTAAACGAACTAGGCGATATTCTTTATAGAAGTACATGTGAGACAGATGTAAAAGGTGGATTTAATAAAATTATTGCAGACATTAAATTTGCAATTGAAAATATAATAAACGAAAATCATATAGAACATGGGCAAATTAAATCTATAGGATTTGGAATACCTGGTTATATAGACAGACATGGTAAGGCGAATTGTGTAAATTTAAATTGGAAAAAAGTCGACTTTATACAACAATTAAAAGAAAGTTTTCCACAATTTGATGTTTTTGCTGACAATGATGCTACTGTTGCAGGTCTAGCAGAAAGTAAGTTTGGAAGTACAAAAGATACAGACACATCAGTTGTTCTTACGTTGGGAACTGGAGTAGGTGGAGCAATTATTATAAATGGAAGACCGTTTAGTGGTGTTCATGGTGTTGGTTCTGAAATAGGGCATATGATTATTGGAGATGGATGGTATAAATGCAACTGTGGAAATGAAGGTTGCTTTGAAAGTTACTGCTCAGCTACAGCAATTATAAAATATGCTCAAAAACTTCTGGAAGAAGGATATAAAAGTTCAATACTAGCTATGTGTGAAAATAATTTATCTAATATAAATGCAAAGATGATTTTTGATGCATATGCACAAAATGACGAAGTAGCAATATTAGTTATAAATAGATTCAAAAGCTATCTAGCTAAAGGAATAGCAAATATAGTAAATACTCTAGATCCAGGAATAATCGCAATAGGTGGAGGCGTATCTAAATCAGAAGATATTATCTTAGATGGATTAAAAGAGATGGTAAGGGGGCATCTTGTTTATAAAGAAGAGGAGTTTGCAGATATTGTAATAGCTACTTTAGGCAATGATGCTGGAATAATTGGAGCTGCAATATTAGGGCAATAAAATAAAAATAAGTCCGAGTTATTTTATAATTTCTCGGACTTACTTTATATTAAAATAAAATTTTCTATCTAAATCCAAAGAATCCATAGTTAAATCTATTAAAATTTCTTCAATTGCAGTTAGAGTAGCAACTATGAAAATCATAAATAAATTTAAACCCATAGTAGGTACGAATCTAAATAAAATAACAAAAATCATAATCATATCAGGTATACTATCCAATTTTGCCCCAAGTTTACTTGTTGCATTAAATTTTCGGGCGATAAACCCATCTAATACATCTAAAATTCCGCAAATTATATAAATAAATATAAATAATAATTTTTTAGGATTTAAATAAATTAAAAATAGGGAAAAAAATATTCTAAATGATGAGAGAATATTAGGGATAAATTTCATGAAATCACATCTTTCTAAAATTAAATTATATCTATAAGTATAGCAATACCAACCGTTTTATTCATTTATTATAAAAAATAAAAATAAATTAGGAAAAAGTGATTGACAGATTAAGACAGACTTACTATAATTTAAATCAAGATAATGATAATTAATATCAAATATAAATAATTCACAATAAAGATTAATAATCAAAGGAAGGTGGAAATTTAAAATGAGTAAAATAGCAGTAGTATATTGGAGTGGAACAGGAAACACAGAAGCAATGGCTAATTTAATAGCTGATGGTATAAAAGAAGCAGGCGCTGAAGTTGAAGTAGCTACAAGTGATTGCTTTGGAATAGATGATGTAGATAATTATGAAAAAATAGTATTAGGTTGCCCATCAATGGGAGATGAAGAATTAGAGGATTCAGAATTTGAACCAATGTATTCATCAATAAAACCAAAATTAAATGGTAAAAAAGTAGCATTATTCGGATCTTATGGATGGGGAGAATGTGACTGGATGAGAGATTGGGAAGCTGATGCTAAAGCGGCTGGTGCAGTTTTAATGTCAGAAGAAGGATTAACAGTTAATGAAACACCAGAAGGAGACGCTTGTGACGAGTGTAAAGCTTATGGTAAAAAAATAGCACAAGCATAATAAAAATATAAAACCCTAAATATATTCAAAAAAGAGAGTAGATGTAAGAATAGAAATATTTTTAATACATATAGTATTTTATAAATACTACTAATATATGTTTAATATGTAAATATAGTTTATATTGTTTTAAAACCGAAAAATAAAATTTAAAAAGTTAAAAATAAAAATTAAAAATAAAAGTTAAAAAATAAAAAAGTAAATAAAAGTGTTCAAAAAATAAAACTTTAGAGAGATTTAAGCCATATCGAGGGAGGATAAAAAATAGGCAACTATTTTTTAAACCTCCCTTTTCCTCTTTAAAATGTTTTTATTGACATATATTTACAATAATACTACCATCAAATTATAAATAAAAATATATGTCTTCGGGGCAGGGTGAAATTCCCTACCGGCGGTAAAGCCCGCGAACTATTTTTATAGTTGATTTGGTGAAATTCCAAAGCCGACAGTAAAGTCTGGATGAGAGAAGAATGTTTTAGAATTTAGGTAATATGTAGCTCGGAGATATTTTCTTCGAGCTTTTTTAATCCGAAGATATAAGAAATTTGGAGGCATAGTAAATGACGAAGTATTATATTGGATTTGATTGTGGAACTCAAAGTACAAAGACAGCTTTGTATAGGGATGATATGGTTTGTATGGCAAAAACACAAATAGCAACTAATTTAAAATGTCCAAAACCAGAGTGGCTTGAAATGGATGTCGATGATTATTTAGATGGTGTAATTGAAGGTATAAAATACTGTATTGAAGCTAGTGGTATAGATCCCAAAGACATAAGAGCTATTTGTGGAGATGGTGTAATCTGTGGGATTGTAGGTGTAGATAAAAATTTAAACCCTATAACTCCATACATAAATTATCTAGATTCTAGAACAAAAGAAGATGCAAAATGGTTAAATGAAAATGTAGAAAATATATGGGCAAGTGAAAGTGGAAATGCGTATGTAGATTCGTTTTATCCACCATTATTTGCGCGTTGGTTTTTAAAAAATATAGAAGGGTTCAGAGAAAATGGTGCAAAACTTTTGAATAATGGACCTTATGTTTTGGCAAAATTAGCAGGATTAAAAGCTGATGATGCATTTATAGATTGGGCGACTATTTCGGGATGGGCGCTTGGTTATGATGTTATAAATAAAAAATGGTCAGAAAAGCAAATGAAACTTTTAGATATACCTATGAGGATGTTGCCTAAAATAGTTAAGCCATGGGATATTGTAGGGAATCTATGTGATGAAATGGCAGAAAAATTGGGATTACCATCTGGAATACCTATCGTAGCAGGTGCAGGTGATACAATGCAATCTAATATCGCTTGCGGAATAATAAATCCAAACATGGCATCTGATGTAGCAGGGACTTGTTCAATGTTTACTGTAACAACAGATCAAATAAATGAAAAATTGAGCACAAAAGACTCTGGTCTAATTTTCTGTAGTGGAACATTGCCAGATACTTATTTTTACTGGGGATACATAAGAACTGGCGGGTTATCGCTTAGATGGTTTAGAGATAATATTTGTGATAAGGTTGGTGAATCTTCTTATTATGATGAACTACAACAAAAGGCTGAAAAAGTTAAGCCAGGATGTGAAGGTGTATTATTTCTTCCTTATCTACAAGGTGGTTCTGTAGGAATAGAAAATGCAAGTGGAGCGTTTTTAAATTTGACAACAAATACGGACCAAGGAATTATGTGGCGTGCTGTGCTTGAGGCGATAGGTTATGATTATATTTATGTTGCAGACATGTATAGAAATGCAGGGTGTAATTTAGATAGAATTGTTGTGACAGAAGGAGGCAGCAAAAGTTCTTTATGGAATCAAATTAAGGCCGACATGCTAGGAAGTGAAGTAGTAACATTAGAAAATGTCGAAGGTGCAGTACTTTCGGATGCAATACTTGCCGCTTATGCAGTAGGTGACATACACGATTTGAAAAAAGCACTTTTAGATGTAGTTAAAGTTAAAAAAGTTTATACTCCAAATAAAGAAAATACTAAATTTTATAGAGAGATGTTTAAAATTCAACAACAAATAATAAGAAATGATATGAAAAGTGTATTTAATCAACTAGAAAAAATGAGAAGTTTATAAATAGATTTAAAAGGAGCCCTATATATTTTATATATAGGGGGTTATTGTTTGTGGAAAAAATTAGAATTAAATTCGTTGACACATATTCAACACAGTGCTACTATCATAGTGTAAAAATTAAAACAGGGAATTAGGGGGCAAAATGAGGGTATCAAAAGATCCAGAAATAAGAAAACAGGAAATTATAGATGTAGCTATGCAAGTTTTTGCAGAAAAGGGATACGAGACAACAACAATGAAGGATATAGCAAAGGCAGCTGATGTGGTACCTGGTTTGTGCTATCACTATTTTAAAAATAAGCATGAATTATATGAAACAGCAGTAACCCAATATGCTAAAGAATGTAGCGAGCCATTTTTGATTTTATTTAGTAAAATAGATTTATCTTTAGATGAGATAATAAAAAAATTAAAAAGGGTTATGATACAAGGAGAAGAAAATTACAAGTATAAAAAGTTCTTTGATAAGACAGATAATGAAATTTTCCACAAACAACTAGAATTTTACATGTCAAAAGAAATAGAAAGACCTATGAAAAAGTATATTCAACATAAAGTAGATAAGGGAGAACTTCAAGTAGAAGATGTTAATTTATTTACAAAATTTTTTATAGGTGGTCAAATGGCTGTTATAAATTGTAATGAAGAAGAATTTAATGATAAGATAGAATTTTTATCAAACATAATTAATGCTTTTAAAAAATAAATTTAAAAATATATAACTAAAAGAGTAGTCTATACAGGCTGCTTATTTTTTTGTAAAAAATATTAAATAATGGTTGACAACTATGCTTGTCATATCATATTATTAATTATGACAAGAATAATTGTCATAATGACAAAAATAATAGTCAGGAGGGGTTATATGCCATTATATAATCGTTTAAAAGAATATAGAGCAAAGATAAAAGTAAACCAAACAGAAATGGGAAATTTAGTCGGAGTATCGAGACAAACAATTAGTCAAATTGAGCGTGGTGATTATTCACCATCAGTAACACTAGCACTTAAGATTGCGAAAGTCTTAAATGTAAGTGTAGAAGATATTTTCAGTTATGAGGAGGAAAAATAAATGAATAATAATCGTGTAGAAGAAATTAAAAAAGAAGATAAGAAGGCTTTTAAAAGTTTTATCATTGTAATGATTATATCAGCGATGGGAGGAGCTATAATAGGTGGAGGCTCTATATATTTACAAAAACATATTGGAGATGAGTTATCAGATTTTCTTCTAAATATACTTATGACAATTACACCTTATGCAAGTTTAGTGTTATCTATATTAGTAACAATAGTGAGTGTTATTGTTTATAATAGCTCAAGAAAAAAATTAAAATTATGGAATCAATCAGATGAACAAGATGAAATTATAGATAATATAGAAGTAAAATTATCATACGTATTATTATTTGCGTCAGTAAATTTAATAATTGGATTCTTCTTCTTTGGAGCTGGAATGGGATTATTATCTGAAGACTCATATGCAAAAGTAATTTCATTTTTCATTGGGTTCGTAGTATGTATATTATCAACTATATTAATTCAAAATAAGGTTGTTAACTTAGAAAAAGAAATAAATCCATTTTTAAATGGTAGTGTATATGATTTTAAATTTAGCAAAAAATGGATTGATAGCTGTGATGAGGCAATAAAATTAAATATATACAAAAGTTCTTTTAAAGCCCATAAATCAGTTACTAATACATGCTTAATACTTTGGATAATATGTGTAATTGGATATGATTTCTTTGATTTTGGAATTATGCCACTAGTAATGGTTACAATTATATGGTTAGTTCAAACAGTTTCTTATTGTAGAGAATCAATTAAATGTTCAAAAAATAATCTTTAGGAAGTAGAGGATCATCACTTATATATAATTTCGGTGTAATAAGTATTTCTTATTGTATATGTTTTGGAATGAAGGCTGGCATAATTATAGGAATGACAATAAAGAAAAGCAAGGCGTATAAATAAATTATAGAAAAGTAGGTTAACTAAACCTACTTTTTTTATGAGCGAAAATTATCTTTATATGTAAATATTTACAAAAATAAGTTGAAATAATACGATAATGATAATTATTATTGAATAATAATTAAAATCAATATGATGAAGAGTAAGTAAGTTAAATCTAAGTAAATAAAAAACAATAAAGTGAATAGGGGGAAATTATGAAAGAAAACAAACTTATGATACAAGATTTAATTTCAATAGGAGTGTTTACTGCTATTTATTTTGTACTTGTTACAATTGCTACTTTTGCAACAAGTGCTATTATACCAGGATTATCGTATGTATTGATACCAGCTTTAATATCTGGTTGTGTATATATGTTATTAGTAGTCAAAATTCAAAAATTTGGAGCCATAACAATTATGGGATTAGTAATGTCGATATTTTTCTTTTCATCAGGGCATTTCATACTATCATTTGTAACAAATATAGTTTTTGCAATAATTGCTGATTTAATAGGATATATAAGTAAATATAAAAATAAAGCTATGATTTTGCTAAGTTATATTGTATTTTCTTATGGATTAATGGGTCCTGTACTACCAATATGGTTTTTAAAAGATCAATATGTATCAAATCTTGTGGCAAGAGGAAAAGATGCAGTATATATTGAGCGTTTATTTGAATACATATTACAAAATTATGTTTATTAATTATATCGAACTTAATGTTATTTTTACATGTAAATGAAATTACAGAAGCAATTATAACATTTTTATTATTAGTACCATTTTTCTTATCAGGAAAAATAAAAAGTGGTATAAAGTTAGCGATAATGTATTATGGATTTTTAATGATTGATTATTTTTGTATTCTACTATTAAATGACCATATAGCAATTTTAGTTTCTATGGTTGTAGTTTCACTACGTATGATACTACCTTGTATTATAGCTGGAACATATGCATTTATGACGACTACGGTGAGCGAATTTATATGTGCATTAAGAAAAATTCATGTACATGAATGTATGATTATACCATGCATGGTAATTATTCGTTTCTTCCCAACAATAAAAGAAGACTATAGTCAAATAAGAAATGCGATGGCTTTTAGAGGTATAGGGGTAGGAAAATTTAGTTTAATAACACAGCCAATGAAAACTTTAGAATATATTATTATTCCGTTATTGATGAATGGAAATAATGTATCACAGGATTTATCGATAGCAGCTCTTACTAAAGGGATTGGAGTAAAAGGAAATCATACTTGTGTAGAGCAGATAAAAGTAAAAGCTATAGACTACATATATATATTAATTTGTATATTACCACTTATTCTCTTTAAGAAGGGAGTAATATAATGAACAATAATATTGAAATAAAAGATTTATACTATAAATATCTTAATACAGAAAGTACAACTCTTAACAATATAAACCTAGATGGTGATGTAGATTTAGGTATAGCTAGAGATTTAAGTTTTAAATTTGACTCAAGTAAAAATCCTGATGAAATAGATATTAATTTTAATAATATTTCTAAATATGGTGAAAGTTTTTATGGTGAATATGGAGAAAATCCTAAATACACTATAAAAGCAGTAAGCGATATAGGAAATGTTAAAATAGAATATAGATAATATATTTTACTAAAAGTAGTATATAATTCTCGTGATTTTAGATATTACATAATTTATAAGGCTAAATTAGGAGGAGTATATGGAAAAAGAAAAGAGGAAGTTGAGCAAGGGTGAAGAAAAACAAAAAAATTATACGAAGAGAAGAAAAAAGAATTAATTGAACAAGGTTATGAAGAAAAAGATTTAACAATAAGTGTAGTATATGCAAATATTATGGCGCTTGTATTGGGGTTACCTATAATAATATTTCTATTTATAATATTTATCTACCAAAATCAAAGCGGAGTCTATAGATTTTCGTTCAAAGAGCCTATATTATTCTTAGTTGTATTTGCAATATTAATTGTTTTGCATGAATTGATACATGGAATAACTTGGTCAATTTTCGCAAAAAATCATCTTAAATCTATAGAATTTGGATTAATAATAATTAGTTTAACACCTTATTGTTGTTGCAAAGATATGCTTACAAAATCTCAATATATTATCGGTGGAATTATGCCGACTGTGGTTTTAGGAATAATCCCAGCATTAATCTCGATATTTACAGGTTCAGTATTTTGGTTTATTATGGGCGAATTGATGATATTGTCTGGTGGTGGAGATATGACGATTTTACTGAAATTATTGAGATATAAAAGTGATAAAAAAGAAATTCTTTATATGGATCATCCATATGAGTGTGGGTTAATTGTGTTTGAGAGATAAAGTGTACTATAATATCTTTATAGCATAATTTATATGTTAATAAAAAACAGGGGGATAACAATAATGATATTAGATTTTAACAAAATCGAAGAAAAAGCATTAGCTAATTTTAAAGGTGGGGAAAAGGCGCTAAATGCAAAAATGAATGTAGATGAAAATAATAAAATATTAGGTGGAAGATTAGAACCAGGGGCATCAATAGGGGAACACACACATGAAACTAATAGTGAAATAATATTTTTTACATCTGGTAAAGGTAAAGTAATATATGATGGGAAAGAAGAAAGGGTAGAAGCTGGATTATGTCACTATTGCCCACAAGGTCATACTCATACATTGATAAATGATAGTGATGATGATTTAACTTTTTATGCTGTTATACCAGAACATCCAGCAAGATAGAAATTAACTTAGATATAAATAAGTATAAATAAAAAGAGGTTCAATAGTTTTTAGACTATTTGAACCCCTTTTTGATTAAATTTTATTCTATAACTCTATATATTTTGGCTGAGAATCCTGGTAGATGTACTGAAACTTGATAGTTTTTGCCAGCACCAGCTAATTCTTTCTTAGAAAGATGGACTGGATTTTCTAATAGAGTATATTTTACATCAACATGTGGAGTGTGAGTATTTTTACAGTGTAGATGTCCGGCATCTTGGTGCCAAAGGTCAACAGATTCTACTATTTCTGGTATTTGTTCACTTTTACCACCGTATTTTAGCCAGTCAGTATTTAAAATTAATTCAAGTTTTACTGATTCATCAAATCTAACTTCATAATTTTCGTAATCATCACAAAAAGCATTTAAGAAAATAACAATTCTCTCATCACCATAAATTCTTTCATATACATATACACATTTCTCCATATCATCAGCTTGAATCCACTTATAAGATTTATCTGAGTATTCATTTTTATATAAAAGAGGAGAATGAATGTAATAACCATTAAGATCAGATATAAATCTATGGAAAGAATCGTGAGCAGGATATTTTAATAAATCCCAGTCAAGAGGCTTTGTTTCATCCCATTCTCTAAAATGTCCAAGTTCATTACCCATAAAGTTTAATTTTTTGCCTGGGTGTGTAAACATGTAAGTATAAAGAAGTTTAGCTTGTCTAAACTTATCTTCATAAGAGCCCCACATTTTATCTAATATAGTTCTTTTTCCATGAACAACTTCATCATGTGAAAAAGGTAGAAGGAATTTTTCGTTATAAAAATACATCATAGAGAATGTTATTTGATGATATGCTTGTCTTCTTTCCCAAGGTGATTTTTGAAAATATGAAAGAGTATCATTCATCCATCCCATATCCCACTTATAATCAAAACCAAGACCACCATCTTCAACAGGTTCAGTAACTTTAGGATAATCTGTTGAATCCTCTGCAATCAACATAATATCTTTATGATTTTCTTGAAGGTGTTGGTTCATATTTTTTAAAAACTCAATACCGCCTTCATTTATACCTCTGTTAGAGTCTCCCTTCCAATAAATAAGGTTGCTTATAGCATCCATACGAAGACCATCAATGTGGTAAACTTCAATCCAAAAGTTTGCAACAGATTGAAGGAAACTTTTTACTTCGCCTCTGTAATAATTAAAGCTATGAGAGCCCCATTCAGTATATCCAGTGTCGTGACTTGGATATTCATAAAGTGCACCACCGCCAAATCTTCCTAGTGAATAAGAATCAAGCGCAAAATGAACAGGGACATAGTCCATAATTACACCTATATTTTCCCTATGGCATAAATCAATAAAAGCCATTAGATCTTCAGGTTTACCATATCTAGCAGTTGGGCTAAAGAAACCTGTTATTTGGTATCCCCATGAACAATCAGATGGATGTTCACACAAAGGAAGGATTTCTATATGAGTATAGTTATTTTCCTTTACATATTTTATAAGCTCTGGAGCTATTTCCATATAGTTAAACCATCTCTCTGTAATATCTATCGGTTGATTCAAATCGTACTCACTATTTATATAGTTTTCTAATTTTAGGTCATGCCCAAGTTGGTCCGCACTTATACTATTATCAGCTCCTACATTGGCACATTGTTTAATAACTCTTGCCCTTGAAACTTCTTCATTACTTTTATGTTTCCATGAACCGAAGTGAAGTTCATAGATGTTTAGTGGTCTATCTAAGTTTTTACTTCTGTTTTCCATCCAGTTTTGGTCGTTGAATTTATATGTACTTAAGTCCACAATTCTAGATGCATTTTTAGGTCTAAGTTCCATATAAAATGCATATGGATCAGTTTTTTCTACGCAATTACCGTACTGGTCGAATACTAAATATTTATAATACATCCCCAATTTAGCATCCTCTGAGAAGTAAGTAAATATACCACTACTTCCTATTTGTGTCATTTTCCCCTTATTTCCATCCCAATCATTGAAGTCACTTATAACTTGTACTTCTTTTGCATCGGGGGCATAAACCCTGAAAATAATTCCTTTAATACCATTCTCCCTACTAACATGAGCCCCAAAAAACTCATAAGCATCAAACATAGTTCCGCAATAAAAATCATGCATGTTTTTCATATGTTTATCATCCTTTCTAAATATATTTAGTGGGTTTTTATTTATACTTTTATTATATATAAAACCTCTTTATAAGAACAACAAAATTAAGTATAAACCAATAAAAAACTCACTCTTGTATGGTGAAAAGATTTATTGACAAATAATTCCATCTTGTGTTAGTATTTTATCATAGAAATGAATATTATTATGATATTAAGTGGTCAAATTTTATGAGAAATTTGAATAAAAGGAAATTAGGTTAGAATCCTAAGCGATCCGGTCACTGTAATCTAGGGAGCAATACTTAATATATCCATTGCATGCCATTTGTATGTGAGAAGGGAAGTAACGCGTTGATCTGTAAGCCAGGAAGCCTGCTTAATATTAATTTTATTAGGAGAGCTTCCGCGAGAGCACCACCTAAATATCATGATAACCAAGGGATTATTCTATACTTTTTTAATATAAAAGAATTTAATTTTAAGTTTATTTAAAATTTATTTTGATTGAAAGAGTATAAAATGAAATCTTTGAGTATATAAGATATTAGTGGTGTCTACTTTATTTGAAGTAGGCACTTTTTAATTTTAATAAAATTTTATAATTATAGAGAATATATTATATATATTCCTTATAGTTTAAAAATTGGACTCTCCTCAAAATTGAATAAATTTATATATTTCATTTCTAGACTATATTTATTTCTAGTTTTGATAAAAGAGGTATCAAATTATAAGGGGGAGAGATATGCAAGTTACACAGGAAAAAGTAAGTCAAAAAGGTATACTAGAGAAAGTATTTAAGTTAAGTGAGCATGGTACAAATGTCAAAACTGAGGTTATAGCTGGTTTAACTACATTTATGACGATGGCATACATACTAGCAGTAAACTCAAATATGTTAGCAGATGCTGGAATGGATGCAGGTGCAGTATTTGTTGCAACTGCATTATCAGCTACGGTTGCATGTTTTGTTATGGCGTTTTTATCAAATTATCCAATTGCTCTTGCTCCAGGGATGGGACTAAATGCATTTTTTGCATATACAGTAGTTTTACAAATGGGATATACATGGCAAATGGCATTATTGGGTGTATTTATAGAAGGAATTTTATTTATTATTTTAACTGTTACAAATTTAAGAGAACAGATAATAAATTGCATTCCAAATGATCTTAAAAATGCAGTTACAGCAGGGGTGGGATTATTTATCGCTGCTGTTGGAATGAGCAATGCGGGGCTTATAAGTACAGCAAGTGGAACATTAGCATTAGCAAATATGCATGACCCACTTGTAATATTGACAGTAGCTGGTCTAGTTATAGCAGGAATATTAGTATGTAAAAATGTAAAAGGAGCATTATTATTATCTATATTGCTTACATCATCAATTGGAATGATTACAGGTATAGTCGCTTTGCCAAGTGCAATAGTATCATTTAACATTCCATCATTAGCTCCTACTTTTATGCAGGCTTTTACAGTTCCAGTAGAGCAAATATTTAGTTTAGATATGGTGATAGTAGTATTTACTTTCTTATTTATGGATTTATTTGATACTGTAGGATTTTTAGTAGGTGTAGCTGCTAAAGGAGAATTAATCGACGAAAATGGAAAAATACCTAAAGCAAAACAAGCTATGTTGGCAGATGCAATCGGAACTACAATAGGGGCTATGCTTGGTACATCAACAGTTACATGTTTTATGGAGAGTACAGCAGGGATAAGCGAAGGTGGAAAAACAGGATTAACAACATTTACTGTTGGAATATTATTTGTATTATCTTTATTTTTAGCACCTCTATTTATAGCTATTCCATCACAAGCCACAGGAGCAGCACTTGTAATTGTAGGTGTTATGATGGCAAGTTGTTTTAAAGATATTGATTTCGATGATTATACAAATGCTATACCAGCGTTTTTAACATTTATATTAATGCCACTTACTAATAGTGTTGGTGATGGAATAATATTCGGTATAGTATCTTATACTTTATTAAAATTAGTTACTAATAAAAAAGAAGATATAAATATTTCATTAATAATATTGAGTATAATATTTATATGTAGATTTATATTCTTAAAGTAAATGACTCATAGTAAATAAAAATTATAAAAAAGTATTTAAGGGATTTGAATTATAGAGAAAAGCTGTTGCATAAATTGAGGGGATTTTATGCAACAGCTTTTTGATTCTATTTATTTTTGATTTTTAATATAATATAAAATGATTTTATTATAGTAAAAATATTTAAAAGTTTAAAAAAAATATCACAATATATCAAAAAAGATGTAAAATGTAGATATCAGATGTATTTCAAACATACCAATCTATTAGTAATTAAAAATTAAGATTGCTAAATCTCACAAAAATAAATTCAGAATATAAAATATCAAAATTATCACCAAGGGATTATAAAACTAAAAGTTTTAAGTAATAGAATTTAAAATTAAATTTTAAAATTATAACAGGCTTAATTGGAATGTTCGTAATTTTAATTGAAATTAATAATAAATCTAATTAGCATATAGTATTGTTAATAAAAAATTTAATTTATGAAAAAATACATTGATAAACTATGAATATTAATATAAAATACAAGTGTATAGTTCGTTAAAATAATTTTGAAAATTAATAAAGACTTTTTAATTTGATGAAAAATAAAAATTTATATAAGTATATTATTAATGGAGGCAAATAAATTATGAAAGTTGCAATCGTTATGGGATCTAAATCAGATTACTCTAAGTTAGAAGAAGGAATTAATTTTTTAAAAAAATATGATGTAGAAGTAATTGTAAGGATATTATCTGCACATAGAACGCCGAAAGAATTAGTTTCTTTTATAGAATCAATAGAAGATGAAGTTGATGTGATAATAGCGGCAGCAGGAAAAGCAGCTCATTTACCGGGAGTTATTGCTGCATCAACATTAATACCGGTAGTTGGATTACCAATAAAATCATCTACTATGGATGGTATGGATTCATTACTATCTATGGTTCAGATGCCAAAAGGAATACCAGTAGCTACAGTAACGATAGATTCAGGATTAAATGCAGCATTGATGGCAATGCAAATAATGAGCATAAAATATCTTAAATTAAAACAAGACTTAAAATTATACAGAAAAGAAATGGAACAAAAAGTATTAGACGATGATAAAAGTATAAATCAATAAATAAAAATTAAAGTACATAAGCAATATAGTGACAATAGATAATAGAAACTCAAAGAAAAACTTATTAATAAAAGAATAATAAAAATTTATAAAATTTGGGAGGTAATAACAATGTTATTATATGAAGGAAAGGCAAAGCAAGTTTATAGTACAGATAATGAAAATGAATATATAGTTTATTATAAAGATGATGCAACTGCATTTAATGGTGAAAAAAAAGCATCAATCCAGTCAAAAGGCATTTTAAATAATAAAATATGCACGATAATGTTTGAAACATTAGAAAAAGCAGGAATAAAAACACATTTCATAAAAGCTTTATCAGATAGAGAACAATTAGTAAAAAAAGTTACAATCCTACCACTTGAAGTTATAGTAAGAAATATCACAGCAGGTTCTTTCTGTAAGAGATACGGAGTAGAAGAAGGAATCGTATTAGACAAACCAATATTTGAAATGTCATATAAAAATGATGAATATGGCGACCCACTTGTAAATGATGACCATGCAATAGCATTAAAATTAGCAACTCAAGAAGAGATAGATTATATCAGAGAACAAACTCTAAAAATCAATGAAATCATGAAGGAATTTTTCTTAAAATTAAATTTAAAATTAGTTGACTTCAAACTAGAATTCGGAAAAGATACAGATGGAAATATAATATTAGCAGATGAAATATCACCAGATACTTGTAGATTGTGGGATGTTAATACTAACGAAAAGTTAGATAAAGATAGATTTAGAAGAGACTTAGGCGACCTTATTCAAGGGTATGAAGAAGTCCTTTCGAGAATGAGTAAATAATAGTTATAGGGGGGAATAATCACATGTGTGGTATATTAGGGATTTATTCCGATAAGAACATATCAAAAGAACTGTATTACGGTTTATATTCTATGCAACATAGAGGTCAAGAAAGTTGTGGTATGGCAGTACATGATGGTAAAGAAATAAATTATAAAAAAGATATGGGTTTAGTAGGTGATGTATTTAAATCAGATGATTTAGATAAACTTCCTGGGACAATGGGAATAGCTCATGTTAGATATTCAACAGCAGGCGGAAGTCATATGTATAATTGCCAACCTTTAGTAGGTTCTTTGAGAAAGAGAAATTTAGGATTAGTTCATAATGGCAACTTGGTAAATGCTAATTACTTAAAAGAGATGCTAGAAGAGGACGGGATAATGTTTAGAGGAAAAAGTGATACAGAAGTAATTTTGTATATACTTGCTAGATATTATACAGGAAATATTGTAGAAGCAGTTAAGTTAACTATGGATCAAATAAAAGGTGCTTATTCATTAGTTATATTAACCGACCAAGAGCTTATTGCTGTTAGAGACCCACATGGATTTAGACCTTTATTACTTGGGAAGAGAGACAATGGAGAATATATTTTTGCATCAGAAAACTGTGAGATAGATATACTTGGTGGGGAATTTATTAGGGATTTAGAACCGGGTGAAATAGTAGTTATAAAGAACGGAAAATTAAAATCATACAACTTCAGCAACAACTGTAAACCAATGAAAAAGAGTTGTATATTTGAGCATATATATTTTGCAAGAAATGATGCCACTATAGATAAAGTAAACGCATACGAATTTAGGGTGGAATCAGGAAAAATATTATCACAAGATGAAGATATTAATGCAGATATGGTAGTTCCAGTTCCAGACTCTGGTTGGCCAGGGGCGATCGGATATGCAAATGCAAGCGGACTTCCACTAACTGAAGCATTAGTTAAGAATAGATATGTAGGTAGAACATTTATAAAACCTACCCAAGAAGAAAGAGAGTTAGGGGTAAAAATAAAACTAAATCCACTTAGTAGAGTATTAAAAGGAAAATCAATAATACTTGTAGATGATTCAATTGTTAGGGGAACAACTTCAAAACAATTAGTCAAATCATTGAGAGATGCTGGAGCTAAGGAAATACACCTAAGAATAACATCACCTCCAGTTAAATATTCTTGTTATTACGGTATTGATACTCCAAACCGTTCTAAATTAATTGCTGCTAACAAAAATGTAGAGGAAATAAGGGAATATATCGGCTGCGATACATTGAAATTCTTAGATATAGAAGGAATGATGAGTGCTGTTGGAACAGGAAATGAATTTAAATTCTGTAAAGCTTGTTTTGACGGAAATTATCCAGTTAAGAAAATCGACAAGGAGGAATTTTTAGAATGTTAACATATGAACAATCTGGCGTAAATATTGATGAAGGCAATAGAGCAGTAAGTCTTATAAAAGGGAAGATAAAGGAGACTTACGACAAAAATGTTATAGGTGATTTAGGAAATTTTAGTGGATTATATAGCTTGAAAGATTTTGTGAAAATGGAAGAACCAGTCCTTTTAGCAGCAACAGATGGTGTAGGGACTAAATTAAAATTGGCACAAATGATGAATAAACACGATACCGTAGGGATAGATTTAGTTGCAATGAGTGTCAATGATTTAATATGCCAAGGTGCAAAACCGCTACTATTTCTAGATTATATTGCAACAGGGAAATTAGTCCCTGAACATATAGATAAAATTGTAGAAGGTGTTGCCAATGGATGCAAAATGTCAGGTTGTGCATTAATCGGAGGCGAAACTGCTGAAATGCCGGGAATGTATAGTGAAGATGAATATGATTTGGCGGGATTTGCAGTAGGTATAGCTGATAAAACAAAGATAGTATCAGGAAAAGATGTAAAAGCTGGGGATGTATTAGTTGGGGTTTCTTCGAGCGGTATTCACAGTAATGGTTTTTCATTTATTAGAAAAATATTTTTAGATACTTATAACTATGATTTAAATCAATATATTGAAGAGTTAAAAATGACAGTTGGAGAAGCTTTACTAACACCGACAAAAATATATGTGAAATTAGTTTTAGACTTACTTGAAAAATATAATATTAAAGCTATTGCCCATATAACTGGTGGTGGAGTTATAGAAAATATTACGAGAGTTATACCTGATGGTCTAGGGCTTGATATTAAGACTGATTCATGGGAGAAACCACCTATATTTAAAATGATAGAAGGATTTAATATAGTAGAAAAAAGAGAGCTACATAAGAGTTTTAACATGGGAATTGGACTTGTATTTATAGTTAATAAAGAAGACGCACCTCAATTAGTTGATTATATAAACAATAGAGAACAAGAGAAAATAGAGATAGATAAAAAATATGTTAAATTAATGCAGGACAAGGCATATATAGTCGGGGAAGTTGTTGATAGCCACAAGGGAGTAGAATTATGCTAAATATAGGAGTATTGATTTCTGGTGGAGGTTCAAATCTACAAGCTATAATTGATGACTGTGAAAGTAAAAAGATAAACGGAAATATAAAAGTAGTTATTTCTAATAGAGAAGATGCTTTTGGACTTGAAAGGGCAAAAAAGCACAACATAAGATCAGTATTTGAAAAAGATGAAGATGAAGTAATAAAAATATTAAAAGAAGAGAATATAGACTTAGTAGTTTTGGCAGGTTATCTAAAAATAATAAGTCCTAAATTTGTAAGCGAATTTGAAAATAAAATTATGAATATACATCCAGCATTAATTCCTTCTTTCTGTGGAGATGGATTTTATGGCGAAAAGGTGCACCAAGCAGTAATTGATTATGGTGCAAAAGTTTCTGGAGCAACTGTCCATTTTGTGAATGAAAAAGCAGATGCAGGTCCAATAATAATGCAAGATACTGTAAAAGTGATGGATGATGACGATGCCAAAACATTAGCAAAAAGAGTTTTAGAAGTAGAACATACAATTCTTCCTAGATGTGTAAAGTTATTTTGTGAAGGGAAGATATCTGTAGAAGGCAGAAAAGTAAGAATAAAATAATAAATACTTATAAGCTAGGAGGGAAAATATGAAGATATTAGTAGTAGGTGGCGGCGGAAGAGAACATGCTATCTGTTGGAAATTAAGCAATGAAAAAAACGTAGAGAAAATATACTGTGCACCAGGAAATCCTGGGATTGCTGAAGTGGCTGAATGTGTAAATATAGGTGATTCAGATATAGATAAACTTGCTAAATTTGCAAAAGAAAACGAAATAGATATGACTGTAGTAGGGCCAGAAGTACCACTAGTTATGGGAATTACAGATGTTTTTGAATCACAAGGATTAAAAGTATTTGGACCTAATAAAAAATGTGCAAGATTAGAAGGAAGTAAAGCATTCTCAAAAGATTTTATGACAAGACATAACTTGCCGACAGCTAAATACAAAGAATATACAAATATAGATAAGGCAATAGATGATATTGATGAGTTTGGATATCCAGTCGTTATAAAAGCAGATGGTTTAGCAGCTGGAAAGGGAGTTATAATTTCAGAAAATAGAGAAGATGCAATAAAAACACTAAAAGAAATGATGAATGATAAAAAGTTTGGTACTGCTGGAGAAAAAATAGTAATAGAAGAGTTTCTAAGTGGAATAGAAACATCAATACTAGCTTTTGTAGATAATGAAACAATAATTCCTATGGTAAGTGCAAAAGACCACAAAAAAGTAAATGACGGAGAAACTGGTCTAAATACTGGAGGAATGGGCACATTCTCCCCAAGTGAAATTTATACTTATGAATTATCAAAAGAAATAAAAGAAAATATATTAGATAAAACTTTAAAAGGATTCCAAGAAGATAATCTAGATTTTAAAGGAATATTATTTGTTGGATTAATGATAACTAAAGATGGTCCGAAGATTCTTGAATATAACGTGAGATTTGGGGACCCAGAGACACAATCAGTTTTATTCAGATTGGAAACTGATTTAAGTGAAATAATATCAGCAGTTATAAATAATAAATTAAAAGATATTGATATAAAATACAGCGACGATAGTGCTATATGCGTAATGCTTACATCAGGAGGATATCCTGAAAGTTATGAAAAGGGAAAACTTATAACAGGACTTGATAATTTAGATAAAGATATAGTCGTTTTTCATAGTGGAACAAAATTATTGGACAACAAATTGGTTACAAACGGTGGAAGGGTAATCAGTATAACTGCAAAAGGAAAAACTGTTAAAGAAGCAGGCAAAAAAGTTTATGAAAATATAAAGAAAATAAATTTTGAAGGAATGCATTATAGAACAGATATATGGAAATAAATTTTCAAAAATAAAATGGGAAATTTCTTAATGGAGGAATAATATGAGTTCAAATGTAAAAAGACTTTTAGTTGGAAAAAGGGAAGGATTCGACCTAGAGGCAAAAGCTTTAATGAAAGATTTAAAAGACAGTTTACATATAGATTGTATAGATAATTTAAGATTATTAAATAGATATGATATAGAAGGATTGTCTGATGAAGTTTGTGAATATGCATCAAAGACAATATTTTCAGAGCCAAATTTAGATATTGTATATAACGAAAATGTAGAGTATGACAAAGATGAAAAAGTCTTTGCAGTTGAGTATCTTCCTGGGCAATATGACCAAAGAGCCGATTGGGCAGCTCAATGTGTCCAAATAATAAATGAGGGCCAAAGACCTAATATAAATAGTGCAAAATTATATATTTTATCAGGAGAAATAGATGATAAATTATTTGATAAAATAAAATCATATATAATAAATCCAGTCGATAGTAGAGAGGCGAATCTTGAAAAACCAGAAACATTAGAAATTAAAACTGATATACCTACAGAAGTTGAAACAATAACAGGATTTATCGATTTCGACAAAAAAGAGCTAGAAAATTTCTTAAATAAACAAGGTTTAGCAATGACACTAGAGGATTTAGAGTATATTCAAGAGTATTTTAAAAATCAAGAAAAGAGAAATCCAACCATAACAGAAATAAAAGTGTTAGATACTTATTGGTCAGATCATTGTAGACATACTACTTTTATGACACAAATAAAAAACGTTGAAATTGAAGATGGAAAATTCAACGAAATAATTAAAGAAACTTATTCAAAATACATCCAAGCTAGAAATACCCTATATATAGAAAAACAAAAAGATATGTGCTTAATGGATATAGCAACTATAGCTGTTAAAGAACTTAAAAATGCAGGCAAATTAGATGATTTGGACGAAAGCGAAGAAATAAATGCGTGTAGTATAAATATAGATGTAAATGTCGATGGAAAAATAGAAAAATACCTATTGATGTTTAAAAACGAAACACACAACCACCCGACAGAGATAGAACCATTTGGTGGTGCTGCGACTTGTTTAGGTGGAGCAATCAGAGATCCACTTTCAGGAAGAAGTTATGTTTATCAAGCAATGCGTGTTACGGGTAGTGCAGACCCTAGAACTTCACTAGAAGATACATTACACGGGAAATTAATGCAAAAGAAAATAACTACTGAGGCAGCTAATGGATATAGCTCTTATGGTAACCAAATAGGTTTGACAACTGGGCAAGTTACAGAAGTTTATGACGAAGATTTTATGGCTAAGAGAATGGAAATTGGTGCAGTTATAGCAGCAGTTCCAAAGGAAAATGTAATAAGAAAAAGACCAGAAAAAGGGGACATAATCATACTATTAGGTGGAAAAACTGGTAGAGATGGTTGTGGAGGAGCCACTGGTTCATCAAAAGAACATAGCGAAGAATCAATAGAGACTTGTGGTGCTGAAGTACAAAAAGGTGATGCCCCTAACGAAAGAAAAATTCAGAGATTTTTTAGAAATAAAGAAGTTGCACAAATGATAAAAAGATGTAACGACTTTGGGGCTGGTGGTGTTTCTGTTGCAATAGGCGAAATAGCAGAAAGTTTAGATATAAGCTTAGACTTAGTACCTAAAAAATATGACGGTCTTGATGGGACTGAACTTGCAATATCAGAATCACAAGAACGTATGGCTTGTGCTATAGATGCTGAAAATAAAGATAGATTTATAGAGCTTGCAGGACTTGAAAACTTACAAGCAACTCATGTTGCAACGGTAACTGATACAGGATATTTAAGAATGTTTTGGAATGGAAAAGCTATAGTTGATTTAAACAGAGCATTCCTTGATACAAACGGAAAGAAACAACAAACTAATATACATGTTCCAAAAGTAGACGAAGAAAATACATTTTTTAATAATGGAAAAATAAAAGCAGACGGAGAAACTATATCTGATAAATTTGACAGCGTGTTGAGTGATTTAAATATCTGCTCTCAAAAAGGTTTAGTTGAAAAATTTGATAATACTATAGGTTCAAATACAGTATTAATTCCATTTGGAGGTAAATATCAAAGAACTCCAATTCAAGGTATGGTTGCAAAAATACCTGTACTTGGTGGAAAGACTACAACTTCATCAATAATGACATTTGGATATAATCCTAAAATCGGAAAATGGAGTCCATTCCATGGTGCATTATACGCAGTTGTAGAATCAATCTGTAAATTAGTTGCAGTTGGTGGAGATTACAAAACTACAAGATTAACTTTCCAAGAATACTTTGAAAAACTAGGCAAAGATTCAACTAAATGGGGTAAACCATTCTCTGCATTACTAGGTGCATATTATGCACAAAAAGAATTTGGCATACCTGCAATAGGTGGTAAGGATAGTATGTCTGGGACTTTTGAGCATATAAACGTACCGCCAACATTAGTTTCATTCGCAGTAAACACTGTAGATGCAGAGTATGTTGTATCACAAGAATTTAAAAAAGCAGGTTCTGTTTTAGCAGTTATAAAAACTCCTAGATTAGAAAATGGAATTCCTGATTTTGATATATTAAAGAAAAACTTAGATAAAATAAGAGAATTAACTCAAGCTAAGAAAGTTCTTGCCTCATATGCATTAGGGTATGGCGGACTTGGAGAAGCTATAGCTAAAATGGCATTTGGTAATAAGATAGGATTTGAAGTAGCTAAAGATGTTGATGCGGATAAATTATTCGATCCAGCATACGGAAATATAGCACTTGAAATGGAAGAAACTGATTTAGTATTATTAGAAGATTTAGATTACAAAGTTGCTGGAAAAACAATAGAAGGTCAATATATAGATGTCGATGGATATAAAGTTTGCTTAGGTAAGATTTACAAAGCTTATGAATCTACTTTAGAACCAATATTTCCAACAAAAGCTGTTGAACCAACTGGCGAAGTAAAAAATATAAACTTTATAGTTAATGAACATCAAAAATCTTCATTATCAATAGCTCAGCCAAAAGTATTTATACCAGCATTCCCAGGAACAAACTGTGAATACGACTCAGCTAGAGCTTTTGAAGATGCTGGAGCAAAAGCTAGCATAAAAGTATTTAGAAACTTAAATTATGCTAATATAGAAGATTCAATTGAAACTATGGTTAAAGAAATAGAATCTTCACAAATAGTTATGATACCAGGTGGATTCAGTGCTGGTGACGAACCAGATGGTTCTGCAAAATTCATAGCAACAGTATTTAGAAATCCAAGAATAGCAGAAGCAGTAAATGACTTATTAACTAACAGAGATGGTTTAATGTTAGGTATTTGTAATGGGTTCCAAGCATTAATCAAATTAGGATTAGTACCATATGGTGAAATAAAACCATTTACTGCAGAGGATGCTCCAACTATAACTTACAACAACATCGGTCGCCACCAAGCAAAAGTTGTAACTACTAGAATAGCATCAAATAAATCGCCATGGTTAGCAAATACACAAGTAGGAGACTTACACAGTATATCAATCTCTCATGGTGAAGGTAAATTCGTAGCAAATAAAGAGATATTCGATAAGTTAGTAGCAAATGGACAAATCGCAACACAATATGTAGATTTAGATGGAAATGCTACTTATGACATAGATTATAATCCTAATGGTTCATTCTATGCAGTTGAAGGTATAACAAGTTTAGACGGTAGAATATTAGGTAAAATGGGACACTCAGAAAGAATAGGTAAATACACACTTAAAAATATATATGGAGAAAAAGATCAAAAAATATTTGAAAGCGGTGTAAATTACTTTAAATAAATATAATAAATTCTATGAAATTTTGAAATCCTAGCAGAAATGCTAGGATTTTTTAATCCTAAGCAATAGACGCACATGAACGAAACAAACTCTGGTCAACAGACAAAGTAGCCCGCACATGAGCAAAGCGAATTCTGAGTAAAGGACGAAGCTGCCCGCACATGAACGGAGTGAATTTTAAGCAACGGACGAAGTCGTTGGCGCTATGAGCAAAGCGAATTTTTGTATCCTATAGAAAATTATATTTATTTTAAAATTTTTACAAAGTAAAGTCATAAGTTTATTTATTTAAAAAATCGACTTTTTAAAATATAAAAGTTTAAGAAATTTATAATTTTTATAAATTGGGTCAGAATGCTAAAATTATAAAAAAAAACTTATTTGACAAGCTTAGACAACTTTTGACTTTTTTATATGTTAAACTAAAGAAAAAGATATTAAAGGGGGAATATAAATGCCGAAACAATTTAGAAAGATAGCAAGTGTCTTAACAGTATTAGGACTATTAGCATCTTTTTCGATTAGTGCAACTAATGTTTATGCAGAATCAACAGTATCACAAGAAAGCACTCAAGAAATATTGAATGTAGTATCTGATTCAATGAGTAGAAGCAGGGGATTACTTAGAATACAGGATAGTTCTGACCTTGAAGATATGCTTTTAGATATAGACTGGGGATATGATTTTGATAATGAGTATTATGAAGAAGAAGTAGAAAATGGATTTTATTATGTTATAAATAATAGAAATGAAGCTATAGTGACAGATTATGATGGTAGTGCAACAAATTTAGTTATACCAAGTACTCTTGGTGGAAAACCGGTTAAAATGATATATTATAGTGCATTTACATCATTAGACCAACTTAAAAGTGTAACAATATCACAAGGAGTAGAAGTTATTGGGGCAAGTGCGTTTGCAGCTTGCGATAATTTAGCTAAAGTTACAATACCAAGCAGTGTAAAAACTATAGATACTTTAGCTTTTGCTTTAGATTTAAGTCTAAATAATGTAGTTGTTCCAAGCAGTGTAACAAAATTAGGTGCAGGAGTATTTTTACTAAATAGTAACTTAACAAATGTAACTTTACCAAGTTCAATAAGTACTATTCCAGATTCTACATTTGCAGGTTGTGAAAGTTTAAGCTCTATAAAACTACCAAGCAGTATTAAAACTATAGGGGATTCTGCATTTGCTATGACTGGATTTTCTCAATTTACAGTACCAAATGGAGTTACAACTATAGGTGATGAAGCGTTTAGCGATTGTGAAAAATTAACTGATATAACAATACCTAAATCAGTTACAAAGATAGGTAAATCATTAGCAGATGCAGGTGCTGAAGTTGTTACAATTCATGGAGAAACAGGTTCTTATGCAGAAACTTATGCAAAACAAAATGATTTAGCATTTAAAGCTACTAATACAACTGTCGATGAAAAAGTAATAGCAACAGGTGTAACTACAGCAAACTTAAACGTTAGAAAAGGTGCAGGAGCAAACTATGCAAGAATAGGTGGATTAACTAAAGGTGCAAAAGTAGAAGTAGTTAAAAAAGAATCAAACGGCTGGTACAAAATAAAATACAATAATACATATGGATATGTATCAGGAACATACGTAAAACTAGATTCACAAACACCAGATCCAACACCAGACCCACAACCAGAAGAAAAAGTAATAGCAACAGGAGTAACTACAGAAAACCTAAACGTTAGAAAAGGTGCAGGAGCAAGTTATACAAGATTAGGAACATTAACTAAAGGAACAAAAGTAGAAATAGTTAAGAAAGAATCAAACGGCTGGTACAAAATAAAATACAATAATACATATGGCTATGTATCAGGAACATATGTAAAATTAGATTCACAAACACCAGATCCAACACCAGACCCAAAACCTGAAGACGAAGTAATAGCAAAAGGAACAACTACAGGAAACTTAAACGTAAGAAAAGGTGCAGGAACAAGTTATGCATCAATAGGTGTACTAAAAAAAGGTACAAAAGTAGAAATAGTTAAGAAGGAATCAAATGGCTGGTATAAAATAAAATACAATAATTCATATGGCTATGTATCAGGTAAATATGTAAAACTAAGTTAGATATAAATATTTTAAAATAGAGAGAGTCTTGTCTATTAAGCAAGGCTCTTTTTGATTAGAAGAATAATATTTTGAATAATTGATATTAAAAACCAAATGATATTGATTTTTAACAAATACAGTGCTACGATAAAAGTAAATCGTAAGAACTTTGAAAAAGTAGTATATATTAACACTTAAAGGGGGCAATCTTATGTATTTACAAATTGAAAATCTTAAAAAATTTTATGGTCAAGATGAAAACAAAGTAGAGGTTTTAAGGGGAATTAACTGCGGTATTGAAAAAAGTGAAATATGTGTTATGTTAGGGCCTTCTGGCTCTGGAAAATCAACACTATTAAATCTAATTGGAGGAATAGAAACTATAGATGAAGGGGATATAGTAGTAGGTGATGTTGACTTAGGGAAATTATCAAATAAAGACTTAACCCTTTATAGAAGAAATACATTAGGTTTTGTTTTTCAATTTTATCATTTAGTTCCTAATTTGACAGTAAAAGAAAATATAGAATCAGGAGCATATTTAAGTAAAAAGCCTATTTCTGTTGACGAATTATTAAAGACATTAGGTTTAGAAGAACATCAAAATAAATATCCAAACCAATTATCAGGGGGACAACAACAACGTACAGCAATTGGTAGAGCATTAGCAAAAAATCCTTCCTTATTATTGTGTGATGAGCCAACAGGAGCTCTAGACTACAAAACATCCAAAGACATATTAGAATTATTAGAAAAAATAAATGAAAAATATAAAACTACAATTATTGTAGTAACACATAATGATGCTATTAAAAATATGGCACATCGTGTTATGAGACTTAGAGATGGTCAAATTATAAAAAATAAAATAAATGAAACTCGTACGAAAGCAGAAGATTTAGAGTGGTAGGTGATTGACATGAAAAATCCATTAAACAGAAGCTTATGGAGAGAATTTAAACAGAATTTAACAAGATATCTATCAATTAGTATAGTCCTTATAGTTATGATAAGTGCAGTATCTGGATTTTTAACTGTTGTATATAGTGTAAAGGATTTATTATATAAGAACCAAGATGAATGTAATGTTGAAGATGGTCAATTTGCAGTTACACAAACTCTTAATAAAGATACAAAAGATAAAATAGAAGATTTAGATTTAAATCTTTATGAAAATTTTTATAGTGAACAAGATTTAAGCGATGACACCATGATTAGAATCTATAAAAATAGAGAAAAGGTAGATATAGCCACAGTATATGAAGGCAGATTACCCAAGAATAAACATGAAATTGCTTTAGATAGACTATTTGCTGATAAAAATGATTATAAAGTAGGGGAAACAATTCATTTAAATGGTGAAGATATAAAAATAGTTGGTTTTATAGCTGTTCCTGATTATACTTCATTAATAGAAAAAAATAATGACTTAATGATGGATGCAATTCACTTTGGTGTAGCTATTGTAGATAATAAAACTTTTGATGAATTTGCAGAAAAAAATATAACTTATAATTATAGTTATGTATTAGATAAAAAAGATGCAAGTGATAAAGAAAACTATGATAAATTGAATGATATCAGAGATATATGTTTAGAAAACGGATATATGCTTACAAATATGATGACATCAGATATGAATCAAACCATATCTTTCTTACCAAATGATATGGGTGGAGATATTCCAATGATTAAGGCATTGCTTTATATAATTTTAGTAATCTTAGCATTTATATTCGTAGTAATAAGCGAAACAATTATAGATGAAGAATCTACAGTTATCGGAACTCTTTTGGCAAGTGGATATACTAAAAACGAACTGATTAGACATTATATGGTCTTACCTATAATTATTACTATTGTGAGTTGTATAATTGGGAATATAGTGGGATATCTTGTTTTTCCACCATACTTTAAAGATATGTACTATGGAAGTTATTGCTTGCCACCATTAAAAGTGCAATTTATACCAGAGGCATTTGTAACTACAACAATAATTCCACTTGTATTTATGCTAGTAATTAACTACTTAATGCTTAGACATAAATTAAATATATCACCAATACGATTCTTAAGAAGAGATACACATAAAAATAGAATAAAACAACATATTAAATTAAAACATGGGTCATTTTTTAGACGTTTTCAAATACGTGTAATACTTCAAAATAAGGGTAGTTATTTTACATTATTTATAGGTATATTATTTGCAAGTTTTATATTAATGTTTGGAATAGTTATGGGTCCTTGTATTGATAATTATCTTCAAAACTCAGAAGATAGTGTAAAAGCAGATTATCAATATGTTTTGAAACAACCTGTAGATATAAAAAATGCAAAAGATGCAGAAAAACTTACAATTACAAGTTTAGAAACTTATTATAAGGCAGGGGATTTAGATCTAGATGTATCTTTTTATGGATTAGATAATGATTCTAAATATTATGATGATATTTCTCTACCTTCAAAAGATGATGAAATAACTATTTCGTATGATTTTGCACAAAAAATGGGACTTAAAAAGGGAGATAAAATCACATTTACAAACCCATACACAGAAAAAGATTATAAATTTAAAGTTTATGATATATATGATTATAAAGCTGGATTTTCTGCATATATGACTCAAAAAAATCTTAATGATATGATTGATCAAGATAAAAATTATTATAATGCATATTTATCTGATAAAAAATTAGACATAAAAGATGAATATATACAATCAAAACTAACTAGAAATGATGTTGTGAAAATAGGGGAACAAGTAACCTCAAGTTTTGGTCAAATGATTCCTATAATGACTACAGTATCAATAATTATCTATTTAGTTGTTATGTATATATTAACTAAATTAGTTATGGATAGAAATGCTACAAATATGTCTTTCTTAAAAGTTATGGGATATGATGATAAGGAAATAAGCAAGTTATACTTAAAAGCAAGTACTATAGTGGTTGTAATTTCATTAATCATATGTGCTCCATTTTCATATTACTTAATGGATGTATTGTTTAAATTTGCATTTATGAGATTTACATCATATATAGAAATGTATATGCCATACTATCTACATATTGTAGTATTTGTAGTTGGTTTATTAGTTTACTCTCTAGTTAATTTCATTCTTAATAGAAGTATTAAAAAGGTTGACTTGGGAGAATCATTAAAAGAATCAGAATAAATTTCTATATAAAAATATATACTTATAGTAATATCAATTACTTATAGTCTTTATGATATAATTAAAAGGTACGGATTAAAATCTGTACCTTTTAATTTTTAGGGGGAATAAAAATGTTAAAAAATAAAGTGGAAGAATTAGTTGATAAGTATTTAGATGAAGTGATATCAATAAGAAGGTACCTTCATCAAAATCCAGAGCTTAGTTTAAAGGAGTTTAATACAGCAGAATTTATTGTTAAGGAATTAAACAAAATTGGACTAGATGCTCAAAGGGGAAGAGAAAATAATGGTGTGGTCTCTAATTTGAATTTAGGCAAGGGTAAAAAAACTTTGATGCTCAGGGCGGATATGGATGCCTTACCAATACAAGAAGAAACAAATTTTGAGTTTAAATCAAAAAATCCTGGTGTTATGCATGCTTGTGGTCATGATGTGCATACATCAATACTATTAGGCGTTTCAAAAGTATTAAACGAAATTAAAGATGAGATAAATGGAAATGTAAAGTTTGTATTCCAGCCAGCAGAGGAAAATAATCCAACAGGTGGGGCACCTTTAATGATAAAAGAAGGCGTTTTAGAAAATCCTCATGTCGATAATGCAGTTGCACTTCATGTTTGGGATTATCCAATTGGAACAATTGCTTTAAAACCAAATGCAATGATGTCAGAATCAAATAGAATTTTTATAACTATTAAAGGGCAGGCATCACATGCATCTAAACCGCATGAAGGCCATGATGCTATTGTTTGTGCAGCATATTTAATAACTCAACTTCAGACGATTGTTAGTAGGGCAATAGACCCGAGTGATGTAGTTGTTCTTACATTGTCAAAAATAAATGGTGGTGTGAGATATAATGTACTTCCTAGTGAAGTATCTATTGAAGGTACAGTTAGGTGCTCTAGTGTAGAGGCATGCGAGATACTACCAGATAAAATTGAAGAATTTGTTAAAGATGTTTGCAAAATACATGGATGCGATTATGAATATAAATTTAATCATGGATATCCAGTCACTATGAATGATCCTAAACTTACTAAATTAGTAAAAAAATCTATTATAAATAGTATGGGAGAGGACAGTTTAATCGAGATGGATAATCCCGATACAGGTGGAGAGGATTTCTCTTTCTTTGCAAAAGAAGTTCCATCTTGCTTTATGTTTTTAGGATGCAAGTCTGAAAAAAACGAAGACACTTGTATATTGCATAATTCAAAATTTAACTGTGATGAAGATTGTATAAAAATAGGAATTAAGACTATGGTTAATATAGTTATTGATTATTTTAAATAAAAAAACTTAGAAATCTAAAAAAATATAATCCCCTCTGAACAAGTGATTGGAGGGGATATAAAGGATTTCTGTAAGGAAACTAATAAAAAATAGGAAAAAATTAGCACTCAATGGTTGACAGTGCTAACAAAAAGGTGTACTATATAGTCATAAGGAAAAAGGATAACAAGTAAGACAAAGAAATAAAAGATTTGAATAAACAAATCACAAATTTGAAAATAGGTAAAATGAATAAAGAGTCAACAAAAGCATACCAGGTATGCTTAAATTTAGAAGTTGACTTAGCACTCATTAATGAAGAGTGCTAATAAAAAGATGAAAGGATGATGCTTTATGTTATTTCCAGAAAGAAGATTTGGTTTAGTTAATAATAGTAATAATTTATTTGATTATCTTTTTAGTGATCCAATTTTCAATGTAAATGTACCTAATAGAATGTCCACAGATATAAAAGAAAAAGAAAATGGATATGAATTAGATATGGAAGTTCCAGGATTCGATAAAGAAGACTTGAAACTAGAATTAGAAAAAGGTTACTTAACAGTTACTGCTGAACATAAAAAATCTGATGAAAAGAAAGATGAAGAAGGACATCTAATCAGACAAGAACGTTATTATGGTAGTACAAAGAGAAGCTTTTATGTAGGTGATAAAGTAACAAAAGATGATATCCAAGCAAAATACGATAAAGGTGTTTTAAGCGTATTTGTTCCTAAAAAAGAAGTTAAAAAACTAGAAAATAAACAAACTATAGAAGTAGAATAATATCAATATAGTTTGCAAAATAAATTAAATGATAAAAAGAAGACTTAAATAAGAAATCTTCTAAAATATAAATTAATAATTAATATAATTAATAAAGTTTCAACCAGAGCAAAGGGTATACTCAAAAAAATGGTTGAATTAGCACTCCAGACATAGAGTACTAAAATGAAAGGACGATGCTTTATGTTATTCCCAGAAAGATTTAATTTTAATAATAATTTATTTGATGACTTTTTCACAGACCCAGTTTTTAATATGACTACAACAAACAGAATGTCTACAGACATAAAAGAAAAAGATAATGGTTATGAATTGGCAATGGAAGTTCCAGGATTTAATAAAGAAGATTTGAAATTAGATTTGGAAGATGGTTATTTAACAATAAGTGCTGAACATAATACAACAAACGAAGAAAAAGACAATGAAGGTCATATCATTAGACAAGAACGTTACTATGGCAATACAAAGAGAAGTTTCTATGTAGGTAATGAAGTAACAGAACAAGATATACAAGCTAAATATGACAAAGGTGTTTTAAATATATTTGTTCCTAAAAAAGAACAAAAGAAAATAGAAAATAAACAAGTAATTGAAATTAAATAGAATGAAAATAATTAATCATATGATAATTTCCTCTTTAGAATTTAGCTGGGTAGATGCGGATTTACCTAGCTTTATTTTTTTGAAAAATTATTTGAGAACTATTCTTGGCAATGAGAACGAGTATTAGTATAATAAAATTGTCGGAAAAATTTTTGATTTATTCAATATTTGACATGTAAAAATAAGCAAGATAAATTTAGGGAATTATTAAAAATAATACTGGAGAATAGTTATGAAAAACATTATGAAAAGAAAAGATATAATCTTAATAATAGTCATATTAATTGTTGCAGGAATGGGATTTGGAGCAAAATCTTTATTTGCACAAAAAGGTGGAGAAGTTATCATAAAGGTTGACGGAAAAGACTACGGAACTTACCCATTAAACGAAGATAAAACAATTGATATAGATGAACACAACAAAGTAATAATAAAAGAAGGTGTTGTATATATGGAAGACGCTAATTGTCCGGATAAGCTTTGTATAAAACAAGGAAAAATCGACTCTAATGGACAAAAGATAGTATGCCTTCCAAATAAAACTGTAGTAGAGATTCGCAGTGAAAAAGAAAGCGAAGATGATGTTCAAGCAAAATAAATTGTTTGATAAGGAAGTTGGATATTTTATATTCAACTTTTTTAGATTATATAGTGAGTTAAAAATATAAAGAGAATTATATAGAAAAAATATAGTGGGACTATCAATAAAGAAGTCTCACTATATTTTTATAAAAAATTAGCACTCTATACTTGACAGTGCTAACAAACGTGCTATAATAATATGTATAAGAAAAAAGTTAAAATACAGGATAACTATATCGGTATTTTTTTTACTATCGAATTAGCACTCTCGACTAAAGAGTGATAATTAGGTTTCTTATAAAAAGTTCGAATAAAATTAATTTAGAATAGTTTTATGAAATAAATAAAAAAGAAATAGAACTTTTGCAAAAACCCTTAATAGCAAGGGGGCACCCTTGTTATTTTTTTTTGAAAAAAACAGTAATAAATAATATTCAATTATGGGAGGTCAGACATATGGCATTAAAACAAGGGAGTATCTCAATAGATACTGAAAATATTTTTCCAATAATTAAAAAATGGTTATATTCTGATAAGGATATATTTATAAGAGAATTAATAAGTAATGGTTGTGATGCAGTTAGCAAACATAAAAGACTAGTAGCTTTGGGGGAAGTTAATAGTGATGATAAACCTTATAAGATAACAGTTGCAGTCAGCAAAAAAAATAAAACACTAGAATTTAGTGATAATGGGATAGGTATGACTGCAGATGAAATAGATAAATACATAAATCAAGTTGCTTTTTCTGGAGCAGAGGATTTCTTTAATAAATATAAAGACAAGATGGAAGAATCAAATGATATAATAGGTCATTTTGGTTTAGGATTTTATTCAGCATTTATGGTATCTAGTAATGTTGAAATAGATACACTTTCATATTTAGAAGGTGCAAAACCAATCAGATGGCAATCAGCAGATGGTATGCAATTTGAAATAACTGAGGATGGAACAAGAACTGAAAGAGGTACAACAATAACTCTTACTTTGGCAGAAGATAGCGAAGAATTTTTAGATGAATACAATTTAAGAAGTATAATCACAAAATATTGTTCATTCCTACCTGTTGAAATATATCTAGAAAATACAGATAGATTAGAAGAAGAGGCTAAGAAAAAAGCTGAAGAAGAAAATAAAAAATCTGAAGATGGTAGTGATGATAAAACTTCAGAAGAAACTAAAGATGAAGTAAAACCAATGCCACTTAATGATACAAATCCTCTATGGTTAAAATCACCTAAAGATTGTACTGATGAAGAATATATAAAATTCTATCAACAAGTGTTTAATGTATTTGATGAACCATTATTCTGGATACATCTAAATGTGGATTATCCATTTAATTTAAAAGGTATTTTATACTTCCCTAAACTAAGAAATGAATTTGAATTAGTTGAAGGTAAAGTAAAATTATATAACAATCAAGTATTCGTAGCAGACAACATTAAAGAAGTTATACCAGAATTTTTACTATTATTAAAAGGTGTAATAGATTGTCCAGATTTACCGCTTAATGTATCAAGAAGTTTCTTACAAAATGATAGAGATGTAAGCAAAATTTCTAAGCATATAGTTAAAAAAGTTGCAGATAAATTAAAATCACTTTGTAAAAATGAAAGAGAAAAATACGAAGGATTCTGGGATGATATACAAATATTTATCAAATACGGTTGTCTAAAAGATGAAAGTTTTTATGATAAAATAAAAGAATACATTTTATATAAAGATCTTGATGGAAAATATATAACATTAACAGATTACTTAGAAGTAGCGAAAGATAAACATGAAAATAAAGTATTCTATGTTGTAGATAGAGAACAACAATCTCAATATATTAAATTATTTAAAGAATACGGATTAAATGCAGTTATATTAGATTGCACTATAGATAATAACTTTATCACATTCCTTGAATATAAAGAACATGGTGTAAGATTCAAGAGAATAGACTCTGATTTATCAGATGTATTAAAAGATAAAGATGAAGAAAAGGACGAAAAAGCAGACGAAGAAATAGTTAATTTCTTCAAAGAAAAAATAGGCGATAGAATTGAAAAATATACAGTAGAAAGCCTAAAGAAAGAAGATACACCAGCAGTTATATTAGTTTCAGAAGAATCAAGAAGAATGATGGAAATGCAATCTAGATTTGCTGGATTAGATTATGGATTCGATCTAAAAGAAGAAAAAACATTAGTTATAAATGATAAAAATCCATTAATCAAAAAAGTTTTATCTTTAAAAGATGACGAAACTAAAAAAGAAGCTGTAGATGTAATTTGCAACCAAATTGTAGACTTAGCATTGCTTGCAAACAAAGAATTAAGTGCAGATGAATTAGATTTATTTATCAAGAGAAGTAATGAATTGATGAGTAGAGTTATATCATTATAAAACAGAGTATAAACTTGTGAAATATAAAATAAATTAAAAGAGGGACTATACAATATAAGTAATTTTATTGTATAGTCCCTTTAATGTTTTGGATTAAATTTTATTAGTCTGATTCGCCTATTTCAACAGTTTTTAATTCCTTTTTATGTAATATATCATAAAGAATTGGAACAATAAATAGCGTTAATAATGTAGCGTATAATAAACCACCTATTGTAACTATTGATAAACCTTGTGATAATTCAGAACCCATACCAACTCCTAACGCCATAGTCGACATAGCAAGTATAGTTGTTAAAGCAGTCATAAGTATAGGTCTTATACGCGTTCTACCAGCTTCTAACAAGGCATCATGCTTATTGGCTCCATCAAGTCGTAATTGGTTTACATAGTCCACAAAGACTATACCATTATTAACAACTATACCAGCAAGAACTAAGAATCCTAACATAGAAGTTACACTTAGTACTTGTCCAGTAATTAATAATGCTAATAAGCCTCCTGTAAATGCAAGTGGTATAGTAAACATTACGATAAATGGTGATAATAATGATTGGAATTGAGCAACCATTATTAAGTAAATAAATACTATAGCAAGTATTATCATAAGGATTAAGTCTTTCATAGTAGTATTTATTGTTTCAGTTTCTCCTCCTAACTCAATACTATAGCCTGAAGGAGTTTTATATTTATCAATTTTTGATTGTATTTTACGACTTACTAAACCGATATTGTGGCTATCATCAACTGATGCTGAGACAGTTAAATAACGAGTTTGGTTAGTGTGATTTATTGATGATGGAGTATTTGCACTACCTATAGAAGCAATTTCACTTAAAGCTATAGTAACATCTTCATTATTTTGAGTACCTTTTATATTTAAAGACTCTAAGTTTTCTAATGTAGGTTCTGTAGCGCTTTTTACAACTACATCTAAATCATTTCCATTTTGAGTTATAGATGTTGAGTTTCTTTCTGATTTTAGTCCCTCAGAAACTTGTTGATATACTTGTGCAACTGTAAGACCATATTTCATAGCAGCTTCTTTATCAACACTAATACGTTGTTCAACTTCTATATTATCTAAATCACTTTTTATATCAGTAACACCTTTAACTGATTTTAGTAATTTTGTCATATCTTCAGATATAGATTGAAGTTTGTCTAAGTTATTTCCTTTGATTTTGATACTTATTCCACTTGATAACATACTTCCAGTATCCATAGCAGATTCATTAACTGTTATATCATAACCTAAAGATTTTGTTTTATCTTTTATCATTTTAGCAATTTCTTTATTAGAATGTTTCATATCTTCTTTTAAAAGGATATAAGCAGAAACACTTTTTTTAGAAGAACCAGTGATGCTACCTGAACCTGTCATTGCGCCAACACCTTGGACATCTCGAAGTTCTTTTACTATGTTTACAAATTCATCACTAGCACTTTCTAAATCAGCTTGTGTTACTTCTTGACCTTCTTTTGCTGAGATAGTTGCTGTCATTTGAGTAGAGCTCATATCAGGCATGAATGCAGTTCCCATTTTTGTAGCACTATATCCAGCTAAAACTAAAAGTAATAATGCACCCACAAGTATAACTGCTTTATGTCTCAATGCATTGTCTAATACATATTCATATCCATCAACAAGTTTATTAAAGAATTTGTGTTCAACTTGATCTTTGCTAGTTAATATATTAGATGCCATGCAAGGAACTAAAGTAAGAGCCATTAATAAACTCGCAATAAGTGAATATGCGATTGTAAGACCCATATCGACGAATAATTGTCTTGTTATACCGTCTGTAAATACTATCGGTAAAAATACACATATAGTCGTTAGAGTAGAGGCACATATTGCGTTTGAAACTTGTTTAGCACCATAGACAGCGGCTTTATATTTGCTTACACCGTTATTTCTCATTCTATAGATATTTTCGATGACAACTATACTATTATCAACAAGCATACCAACGCCAAGAGCTAAACCAGATAGTGAAATCATGTTTAGAGATATACCTGTGAAGTACATTAAAACTACTGCAAATAGTAAACTCATAGGTATACTTAGAGCTATTATTATAGTAGGTTTAATACTTCTTAAGAAAATTAAAAGTACTATTATTGCTAATACACCACCATAAATTAAATTATCCAGTATACTATCGATAACCATATCTATGTATATACCTTGGTCCATTAGAGAAAGTATATGTAATTTATCATTTTTACTAGTTAAATTATCTATAGTTTTATTTAGTTTATCGCAAACTGAAGAAGTAGAAGCTGTACTAGTTTTTTCTATAGATAAAATGATTCCTGGGTTTCCATTTACATTTGTATATGAATCACTTGTGCTATTTCCATATTCAATGTTTGTAACATCTTTTAAATAAACATCAGCAATATCCTCTAATGAGAATAGAAGAAGATTCTCAATCTCATCTTTAGAAGTAAATTTATCACCGACTTTAACTGAATATTTATCAGCACCATCTTCAACATATCCAGCAGGCATAGAGAAGTTTTCTGCCGAAAGAACTGAATCAATTGTTTCAGGTGTGATTTTATTTGATATATCTGCAGCCTTTAAAGCCTCTTCTCTTGCTTTTTCTATTTCTTCTTTAGAAGACTCAAGTGTAGCTTTTTGTTCACTTACTTGTGAAGCTGTTTTTGATAATTCATCATTTAATGATGAACGAGAACTTTCAAGCTCTGTTTTTTGAGATTGTAACTTTTGAAGTTGAGCTTGTAAATCACTAGTAGAACCAGTATTGCTTGATATAGAGTTTTCGATTTCTTTTATAGAATTGTCTATTTGAGTACTGGTACTATCTAATTCAGAAAGTTTTTGTTGTATTTGAGATTCAGATTGTTGTTGACTTTCGTCTAAGCTAGAGATAGATTTATCTATCTCATCAATTTGATCATCAAATTTCTTATTTACACTTTCTTGAATTTCTTGATTAACAGAATCAATTTTATCAGGGTCTAAAGTGACTTGTAACTGTCTTTCCACAAGGCCACTTGCAGTTACTGATGCCACGCCATCAACACGTTCTAATTTAGGAATAACCTCATTATTAACATATCTAGAAATTTCCTCATTAGACATTCCATCGACATCTACACTTACCATCATTACTGGCATCATATCAGGATTTAGTTTCATAAGAGTAGTAGACCCAACAGAATCATCAAAGTTACCTTTGACTAAATCAACTTGACCATTAAGATCTATCATTGCAGAATCCATATTAGTATCCTGAGAAAATTCAAGTATAACCATACTTACATTTTCATTTGATATAGAAGTAATATTTTCTACACCACTTACGGTAGAGAATACTTCTTCTAGTGGATTTGTAACAGTACTTTCAACCTTCTCTGGACTTGCTCCAGGGTATGTTGTATACGCGATTACATAAGGAAGATTCATATTTGGCAATAAATCAGTCGTCATTTTTGTAAAGGAAACAACACCTAGAACAAGTATAAGGACCATGCATACCAATACTGTTAGTGGTTTTTTTACACTGAATTTTGGTAACAAAAATTTCACCTCACTTTAAAATTTCTAAAACTGACAGGTCAGTCAATAGTATAAGTATAGCATTTTCTAAAAAGGAAATAAATGGAATAAAGTCAAGAAATGTAAAAAAGTGTAAAATAAAAAACTCTACAAATATTTTTTAATATTTGTAGAGTTTTTTATTTTTGTCTATAAAGCTTAAACTATTTTTTTAGTTTCAACAACATTGTTTTCTTTGTTGTATTTTAATATACCAACTGAGGCAATTAATAAACAAGCATATGCTATAACAACATAACCTGTTGTAATTATCCAAGAAGTTAAATAACCAAATGTGTCAACACTTATTCCGAAAAGAACTGTACCAAGTGCATAACCTATAGCGAAGAATACTTGAACTATACCTAATATAGTACCAAATTCTCTATCACCAAAAAGAGCACCTGTTAAGTAAGATGGTCCAATTATATATGCAAATATAGTTATTCCTAAAAGTATTGCAAATAAGTATCCTAAAGCAGGTATACCAGGTATAAATACTAAAGATATTCCGCAAAGAACAACCATAACACTTGATAATAAAAGTGTCTTTTTGATACCTAATTTATCAAAGAATAAACCACCACATAAGTTCCCTAGTATAGAGAAGAAGGCGAATATTGAGCCAATATTAGCAACATAAGTAGCACTAAATCCTAATTTATATAAATAAGATGTGTATTGTACTGACATACCACTTACATAGAAACCTACAAATATAAATCCAACTGCTAATACCCAGAATAATTTCATTTTTGTTACTTCTTTAAGAGTATATCCCCATTTAGTTAAAGTAGTTTTTGTATTTTCTCCTTGTTGTGCTTTATTTCTAGGTACATTAGCAGCTAATTCTGATGGACCTTTTGGTAATCTAACCATAAATATAGAAATTAAAAGTGATACTACAAGAGAGAATATACCAAATATAAAGTATGCTTTTGCATAACCATAGTTTGGATTACTAAGTAATCTAGCAGCAACTTGTTGTAAGAATATATTACCTATACCACTACCACAGAATGCTAGACCCATTGCTAAACCTTTATTTTCTTTAAACCATGAGTTTAAAAGTAATGGAACACCTATAGCAGATACGATAGAAGTACCAACTTGAACTAAAGCTGATATAGCGTAATAAGCCCATAAGTTACCACCAGCAAATGAGAAAAGCGCAAATCCGCCACCACATAATATAGAACCTATGATATAAACTAATTTTATATTTGTTTTAGGATCAGATAAAACTTTACCTATATAAGGTGAAGCAAGTGCTGATACTATTGTACCGATTGTAAATAATAAAGAGAATTGAGTTAGTGTAAATCCTTCTCCATTAGTTACAAAGTTGATGAATTGGGGTTGTACGTTCGTTGCTACACCATAAGGAACAGCTTGAATTAACATACACGCCGCAACTATAACCCAACCATAAAAAAATGGTTTTTTAGTATTTGTATTTTCCATTATTATTTCTCCTTTTTATTATAAGTATTGTTTATTTATTATTACCGAATAATAAGCAATATAGACATAAAAAAAAACAAAATAAAATTGCTAATTAAACTAAATTTAAAATAAATTTAGAAATGGTTGTTTTTAGCATAACACATTCGCATGAAATTTCAAGGGGCAAAAGTAGAAAAAATATACAATAAGACAATATAAACATCAAAATAGGGCAGATTTCATCAGTATAAATGTATAAAAATAACGTTTCCAAGAAACAATAAACATATGTGAAATAATGGATTTAACAAGGTTACACAATTTCATTGAAATTTAAATAAATAATATGTTAAAATGACTTCATGTCGTATCTAGTAAATTATTGTCGACAAGTAAAGATTAAGTATTATATCCATAATAAGGAAAATAAAAAGGAAAGGAGAGCTACTATTTATACGTAGCGAAGACATAATTAAATGGCTAATTTTTTATCACAATTAGAACATATTATAACTGTTGTTTCTGATACAATATGGCCTATATTTTTACCATTTATACTGGTAGTAGGTGCAATAACTTCAATAAGAACTATCTTCATAGTACAGAAACAAGCAACAAAACCATCTACATTAAAACTTAAAAATGCTATAGGACCAGCGGCGATATCTCTTGGTGCTATGATAGGTACTGGTGCCGTTGTAGGTGTTATGGGTGCATTATCAAAATTATATGCAGCAGGACAACATAACATAGAGGCACTAGCAATATGGGCATTAATAGGAGCTTTAATAATGGTTCCAGTTTCTTATTCAGAAACATTAAACTCAAAAATAATGGGGAAAACACCAAAAGAATATATATCATACTTAATAAGTCCAAAATTAGGGATGGTATATGCAGTATGTTTCGTAGCATTATCTGTATTTGGATTTGGTGGTTTCCAATTTAGTGGTATAGATTCAGTTAGTGCTATAGTTGCATCTAAATTCATGGGAATAGAAACTACTTTCATGCAAAGATATTTATTTATCGTTGTACCAGTAATAATCATAGTAGCATTATTAGTACTATCTAAAAGACATGAAGTGTTTATGGATGCAATGACATACATGATAGGAACAGCAGTAGCAGCATACTTTATATTCTTTACAATATTTGTAATTAAAACAGCATCATACATACCAACTTACCTACATGGAATGATTCAAGGTATGATGAACCCTGTTAATGCAATGCTTGGTGTTCCACTTGGATTTATATTAGGTATGCAAAAGATAATCCAAACTGCTGAAACTGGTTTAGGTGCATTAGCTATGGCTGCACAAGAATCTGATTCTGAGCCTAGAGAAGCAGCTATGATAGCATTAATACCTACAATAGTAACAGTATTTGTATCTATAGTAGTTACTTCTTATATAGCATCATATGGTGTACGTAATGGAATAATTCACTTCCCAGCAGATACAATAACAAGATTAACTCAATTATTTGAAACTGCACAAGATGTAACGGGAGTTTTCGGATTAATAGTATTCTCATTATTTACTGTTTTATCTGCATTAACTACAATATTAGGTTCATACTACTATATGACAAAATTATTTAAGTCTAACCATATAAACACAAATATAGCAATATATTTAGTATTAGTATTTACAGCAGGTACATTAGCGGTATTCGGTGCAAATGTAGTGTTTGAAGCAGTAGACTTACTTATGTTTGTGCTTTGCGGAATAAATGTAACTACACTTATGATATTTACATTTAAAGCATGGAAAAAATATAAATTAGATGATAATGATTTAGATCAATCTAAAAGAGTATCTTAATAAACTTAATAGATAAATTATAAAGCCTGTATAAATTTTTTATACAGGCTTTTTTTAATTTCTAACTTATTAACTTACGCAACGGAAGAAGTTGTTGGCACTATGAACGCAGTGAATTTTTTTTGCCTAAATTTATGCTCATAAAACAAAAATAGTAAAAATAAATATATATAAGGCATAAATTAATTTAATATAAATTGGGAGGGATTTTTATGAAAATGTATACACAAAAATACAATCGAGGGAAGGGAAATGTAAGTAATATTCCAAATACAATTGCTTATACATTTATAAGAAATTATATGACTAGTAAAGAATTTGAAGAAATAACATACAGTATGTTTATCAAGAAGATGAATAAACAACAGGTGAGTAGAGCGATGTCAGAAATAAAATGGTTATTTAGAAGTTATCCGGGGTTAGAGGTTTTATCATTACAGGATGAAAAGGGAAATATAACTAGATTTGAACTTTAATAAAAAAAGTATTATTTGTATTTTTTATATATACATAGGAAAATTTTAAAAGATTATAGTAAAAAATTTATAATTGGTATAAAATAGATTTTGTTATTATTTAAAATTGGAATATGAGGAGATATGGAAATGACAAACTTAGAGTTTATATATAAGAGAAAAAGTATCAGAAAATTTACTGACCAAGAAATTCCAAAAGAAGACTTAATCGAAATGTTAAAGGCTGCAACTTATGCACCATCAGCAAAACACCAACAAAACTGGCATTTCGATGTTATAACAAATAAAGAGAAAATAGACGAAATAGCAAAAGTTGTTGGCGATAGACACATGGAAATTGCCAATTTAGCAGATAATGAAAAAGATCAAACTAATATGAGCAAGTTTTTAAAATACTACACAGTATTTAAAAATGCACCAGTTCTTATCTTAGTTTATGCAAAACCATATAAAACAGTAGAATATAAAATATTAAAAGATAAACCAGAATGTAAAGAATTATATGATATGGTAGCTTCTAGTCAAGCTGAGATACAAACTATAGGAGCAGCAGTAGAAAATTTATTATTAGCAGCTGCAAATATGGGATATGGAGCTTGTTATATGACAGGACCTATACATTCTAGAGATAAAATATATGAAGTTATGGGCCATGATGAGACAAAAGGAGAATTAATGGCATTAATACCAGTTTGTGTTCCAGAAGATATGAGTGCACCACAACCACCAAGACTTCCGTTAGAAGATGTAGTAACATTCATAGACTAAAGTTAATCAAAAATTTAATTATTTGTAATAAAAATTATATATTTTAATGTTATACTATAGATGTTAAAAAGATTACTTTTAATAAGAAAGTGAAATATCCTGTTTCTAGCAGGATATTTTAATGTAAAAATTGAAAAATAAATAAAGAATAACGAGAGGTGAATTATGGAATTTATCGAAATAATGAAAGCCATTATCTTAGGGATAATTGAAGGGATTACAGAATGGCTTCCAGTAAGTAGTACAGGACATATGATATTAGTTGATGAATTTTTACAACTAAATATGTCTCCAGCGTTTAAAGAAATGTTTTTTGTAGTTATACAATTAGGTGCAATCATGGCGGTAGTAGTTTTATATTGGAAAAAGATTTTTCCTTTTTCATTTAAAAAGAAACCATTTGTACAAAAGAGTATAATCATAATGTGGATTAAAGTAATAATTGCATGTTTACCAGCTGCAGTTATAGGCCTATTGTTTGATGATAAGGTTAATGAGTTATTCTATAACTTCCAAACAGTAGCGATAATGTTAATTTTATTTGGTATATTCTTTATAGTTGTTGAAAACTACAACAAAGGGAAAATACCTGTGGCAACAGATATGGATCAATTAACATTCAAAATGGCTATAATAATTGGTTTATTCCAAGTTATAGCTGCAGTTTTCCCAGGGACTTCACGTTCAGGAGCAACAATATTAGGAGCTTTATTAATAGGTGTATCAAGAGAAGTAGCAGCAGAGTTTACATTCTTCTTAGCAATACCTGTTATGTTTGGGGCTAGTTTACTTAAATTAGTTAAATTCGGATTTGTATTTACAGGATTTGAAATGTTAATACTATCTGTAGGAAGTATAGTAGCATTTATTGTATCAATACTAGCAATCAAATTCCTTGTTGGATACATAAAGAAACACGACTTCAAAGTATTTGGATGGTATAGAATTATACTTGGTATAATACTTTTAGGTTATTATTTCTTTTTAAGATAATAAAAAACCATGGGTTTAGATAACTCATGGTTTTTTAATTCTAAGGAAATTATATATTATCTGGTTTTTGGATAATGTATAATTTCCAACCTATTAACTTTTAAGCAACGGAATCTTTGATTCGTTGGCGCCATGAACGAAGTGAATTTTAAGCAACGGA
>OLSC01000232.1_pt1 | contig 73669 bp, 101 predicted proteins | sample 1672881 | NCBI WGS metagenome assembly OLSC01 (sample SAMEA3136733, study PRJEB25190) | human gut metagenome | biome: human gut; feature: human-associated habitat; material: faeces | place: Austria | collected 2013 | reverse complement strand
GGATAATAAAAAATTGAGATAATAACGCACATTTAGTATTCTTACTATACTATCATCTCGTGATTGTGGTCAAGTATCGCAGGTGGGTTTTCGCGGAAAAGGAAGTGGCATGGTGGCAAACAGAGCATATAAATTCAGAATATACCCGAATGATGAACAGAAGATTTTGTTTGCTAAAACTTTTGGCTGTGTGAGAATGGTATACAATCATTCCGTGGGACACACGGGGATAGCTCGCATATGCTTAGCATATAGTGTTATCAAACGAGAACCAAACTTGCCGAGGTTGGGAAGCCCCACCTCTACAGGTGGAGAGGATGTCACAAAGAGATAGTAACATAGATATAAATAGAAAGGAGAGGCTGTTTGCAGCCGGAAAAGAAAATGAAACGATTAGAAAATAGGGAATTATTTCAGGACTTTAACAGAACAATCGCATCTGTATTATTTGAGGAGAACACCTATCCGTGGGAAGTTCTTCCAAAGATTCATGACTTCATTATGGAAGTAGGAATGCTTCTTTCCAAAGATGAGTATGAAGAAGTAAAAGAACATGTGTGGGTAGCAAAATCTGCTATGGTTGCGCCAACAGCGTATATTAATGGCCCGGCAATTATTGGTCCGGATGCAGAGATTCGCCACTGTGCCTTTATCCGTGGCAACGCTATCGTAGGAGAGGGAGCTGTAGTAGGTAATTCTACTGAACTTAAAAATGTTATTTTGTTTGATAAAGTACAGGTTCCTCATTATAATTATGTAGGAGATTCTATTCTCGGTTATAAATCCCATATGGGAGCAGGCTCTATTACTTCTAATGTAAAGTCTGACAAAAAGTTAGTAGAGGTTCATTTAGATGATACAAAGATTGAGACACATATGAAGAAGATTGGAGCAATTCTTGGAGATTATGTAGAAGTTGGTTGTGGTTCTATATTAAATCCAGGAACTATCGTGGGAAGACACAGTAACATATATCCATTATCCAGCGTAAGAGGATATGTTGCTGGCCACTCCATCTATAAAAATAAAAACGAAGTAGTCCAGAAAGAAGAATATTAAGAAAATCAGAGGGCATCATGAAAAGAGGAAGAAGAAGTAAATATGTAGTTCTTTTGATAAGTCTGGTATTGATATTTTCTCTTACCGGCTGTAAGGCTTCAAAGAAAAAGGTACTTGAGTCAAGTTATTATAAAGAACTGCAAAAAGAAAATAAAAAGCTGAAAAAACAGAATAAGTCCCTGAAATCAAAAGTAGATGCAGAGAACGACATGACAGAGGATGAGCAAAGAGCCAGTGATTACCTTGAAAAGATATCTCGGGATCATCTTGTAAAACTTGAAGTGGGCTATGCTGACAACATGGATGGCAGTGAATTTATAGAGGAAGAAGCAGTATTTTCTTTAGCAACAACTATTGCGTCAAGAGCAGATAAAACAACAAAATATACGACAGATGAGGTGAAGGAAAAGTACGGGCCAGGATACGAATATATCCTTTATGATGAAGATAATGCTATTTATGAAATCATGGTATATGGCGGTAATTACATTGTGTTTACTGATTTGCCGAACAATGTTTATTATGCCTATAATGCTTCCGCTATCGGCGATGCATTTTTACATTTCAGAAATGGCTATCCAAACTCCAAACTATTCCATCGCTTAGCAGATGCACCTTTAATTATCAATGATAAAGGAAGATGCTATGAGAACGAGGCTGCTTCTTCTGTTGCAACCTATATTGACCAGATGAGTAAGAAAAAGTCGAATGAAGCCCGTGCAAAGAAAAAATGGGGCAAAAAAGCGGCAAAAAAAGTAAGTAAAGGCAGAACCTATACTTTTTACCATCATGGAAATACAATGAAGCTTGTGATATATGATGAATATTTCACTGTAACAAATATGAATGGCAAAACAATCTGGTATCATGCGGAAAAAGCGGCCATCGCAAAAATGAAGGACATTTTTAAAGAAGCTTATCAGAAACAGAAGGTAGAACAGACTGCCCAAAAGGAAACAGAAGTTTCTGGAAGTACGGCTCCTGATCAGACCGACAGCACTTCCGAATCAGATGCTTCAAGCACTCATCGTAATGAGATGGAGAGTGAAGGAACAACGGAATAGAACATATAAAACCACAAAAATACTGCTTTATTGAGAAAAAATTGAGAGAATTGTGAAAGTTCTATCAAAAATTCTGTCGAAAATTAAAAAAAAGTATGGACGAAAAGCAATTTTTGTGAGAAAATAATAAACTGTGAAGACAAACAAAAGTCTTGACTTAGGGATTACTTACGGAATGTAAGTTATTTTAGTAAAAATCAATTTATACCGAAAGGAGTAATAACATGATTATCTCACAAGAAGTACAGAACATGTGCCCAGTGGCTCAGGGCGTACATCACGGAGCAGCTCCGATTCCAGAAGAAGCAAAATGGGTAAAAGCAAAAGAGGTTAAGGATATCTCTGGTTTTACACATGGTGTTGGCTGGTGTGCTCCACAGCAGGGTGCCTGCAAATTAACCTTAAACGTAAAAGAAGGTATAATTCAGGAGGCATTAGTTGAGACAATCGGATGTTCCGGTATGACACATTCTGCAGCTATGGCATCTGAGATTCTTCCAGGTCTTACTGTTATGGAAGCATTAAATACTGACCTTGTATGTGATGCTATCAATACAGCTATGCGTGAACTCTTCTTACAGATCGTTTATGGACGTTCTCAGTCTGCATTCTCTGAAGACGGACTTCAGATTGGTGCTGGACTTGAAGACCTTGGTAAAGGACTTCGTTCCCAGGTAGGTACTATGTACGGAACTCTTCAGAAAGGACCTCGTTACCTTGAAATGGCAGAAGGCTATGTAACAGGAATCGCTCTGGACGAAGACGACTTAATTATCGGTTACCAGTTTGTAAATCTTGGAAAAATGACAGATTTCATCAAAAAAGGTGATGATCCTAACACAGCATGGGAAAAAGCAGCAGGTCAGTATGGCCGTGTAGCTGACGCAGCTAAGATTATCGACCCTAGAACAGACAAGGTAATTGACTAATTAAGGAGGTAGAGAAGAATGGCTTTATTTGAATCATATGAAAGAAGAATTGATAAAATTAATTCCGTATTAAGTAGCTATGGAATCGCTTCCTTAGAAGAAGCAGAAAAAATCACAAAAGATGCAGGCCTTGACGTATACGGCATGGTAAAAGGCATTCAGCCTATCTGCTTCGAAAACGCTTGCTGGGCATATACAGTAGGTGCAGCAATCGCAATCAAAAAAGGTGCAAGAAAAGCTTCTGAAGCAGCAGCAGCAATCGGTGAAGGACTTCAGGCTTTCTGTATCCCTGGTTCTGTAGCAGAGAACAGAAAAGTAGGTCTTGGACATGGTAACCTTGGAAAAATGCTTCTTGAAGAAGACACAGAATGTTTTGCTTTCTTAGCAGGACATGAGTCATTCGCAGCAGCAGAAGGTGCTATCGGTATCGCAGAAAAGGCTAACAAAGTTCGTCAGAAACCTTTACGTGTTATCTTAAACGGTCTTGGAAAAGACGCAGCACAGATTATTTCCCGTATCAACGGATTCACATTTGTTGAGACAGAATACGATCCATACACAAACACTGTAAAAGAAGTATTCCGTAAATCTTACTCTGATGGATTACGTGCAAAAGTTAACTGTTATGGTGCAAACGACGTTTGTGAAGGTGTTGCAATCATGTGGAAAGAAAACGTTGACGTTTCTATCACAGGTAACTCCACAAACCCAACTCGTTTCCAGCATCCAGTAGCAGGAACATACAAGAAAGAAAGATTAGAAGCAGGAAAGAAATACTTCTCCGTAGCTTCCGGTGGTGGTACAGGACGTACACTTCACCCAGATAACATGGCAGCAGGTCCAGCTTCCTACGGTATGACAGATACAATGGGACGTATGCACTCTGATGCACAGTTCGCAGGATCTTCTTCCGTACCAGCTCACGTTGAGATGATGGGACTTATCGGAATGGGTAACAACCCTATGGTTGGTGCTACAGTTGCTGTAGCTGTTTCCGTAGAAGAGGCTGCAAAGGCAGGTAGATTCTAAGAAAACCACATAAATAAAAGGTTTTTAAGAAGTAGGTAGTAGTAGTAAAAAGTAGGATAATGTGTGTCGTTCATACATTATTCCTACACTACTCCTACATTACGTTCCTACACTTATTTTATTCTATTTTTTCCATTTCATCTTTTAACCATTGTACAGTTCTATCAGTATATATTTTCTCTGTGATATCACTAATCCTATGACCAGCTATGTATTTTATAGCATATTCATCTAAATTATATCTCTTAGCCATTGTGATAAATTGTTTTCTCGGATCATGTGCTCTATGCTCTGGATTGAGATTTAATTTGTCTCTAATACTTCGAAAACGATGTCTATATTTATCATATGTCATTTTTATATCGTTTTTTCTTTGGCTATCTGTGCAATTAATCAAATACTTGCTATTTATATTTATAGCTTCTTCATACCGCTTTTTAATAAGTGGACGTATTTTTGAATGAATAGGTACAAGACGGTTCATCCCGGCATCTGTTTTCATACCTCCAGCGAACACCCAATTATTCAAGTCGACTCTATTTAGTTCGATTAATCCTAATTCTTGAGGTCGCCAACCCGAATAGCATTGAATAAGAATAACATCTACATAAGGGATTTTATCAACATTCTTCCATAATATTTCCATTTCTTTATCAGTAAAAGATATATGTCCTCGCTTCACTTCTTCGACTTCTTTTAATATTTTGTCAGAGACATTGAATGTTCTGGCATAATTTTTCTCGACTAAATCATTCTCGTTAGCATAGTCAAACATTAAATTAAATATAGATTTTATTCTACTTTTTGTGTTGGCACTGGCTTGTATTATTTTTCCTTTTCCTTCTCTTGACGCCCCATCTATACACTTCTTTAAATGTTTAGCTCTTACATCTGCAACACGCATCTCGTATAGAACCGAGCAATAATTCCATGCAGATTGGATACTTCGAACATTCGAAGTAGCTACAGTTTTTAAATATTCTTTGGACCATTTCTCATATAATTCAGTCATTGTTATAGAGGAAGTGTTTAAATCATATGGGTTCTTGTTATATTCAACAAGGGCTTCGTATGCTTCATTATATGTTTTAAAATAGGCGTTTGGTTTTAATAGTTTTGATATGGGTTTACCTTCCGAAGTTTTACCAACAGTAACCATCACACGAAACCTGTTTCTTAAATTTCTGTTTTTAATTTCACTTATTTGTCCAAAACCATTCGGTAATTTAGGACGTCCTTTCTTTTTACGAGTGTATTTTCCAACGGCATTTGGTTGCATAGGAAAGCCACAATGTGGACATAATATAGCCTTATCACTAACTTGTAATCCACATTCTATACATTTGATTATCATACATATCATCCTTTCTATAAGTATTTTATACTTACTTATATATCATAAGGATGTACGAACTGTCAATTCCTACATTCAAAATGGAGAATAATCAAAATGGATAAATATAAATGCGTTCGATGTGGGGGTAAAGTTAAATACTATGATTGCGTAAAACGTATTGTTAGGGAAAAGAACGGCGTAAAACGAATAGTGCTGATTGAACGATATCATTGTATAGAATGTGGATTCACTCACCGATATTTGCCTGATGATATTCTGCCATATAAGCAGTACAGAAAAGAAATAATAGATGGAGTTGTAGAAGGTTTGATAACCCCAGACACTTTAGGATTTGAAGACTATCCAAGTGAAATGACAATGAAACGATGGAGAGATAAATACCACTGACTTTGTTTTAACTCTCGGTAATTTCTAACCTAGAATAGAAATTGAAAGGGGTGATGAATATATGGATGAGCATGTATTTGGAATGGGGTCAGTCCCAGTGTCTGTGGCAGCAAAAGTATATGGTAAGGATGCTACATGGATAAGAGCCGGTATTATATCGGGATGGCTGCCGATAGGAGTAGCTACAAGAGATGGTAAAAAGATAACCACTATCGAAGAAATCAACAGTAAATATGGACGTATTAATTTTTATATTTCTCCAAAGAAATTATACGAAGAAACGGGTTATATATGGGAGGGAAAAACACAATGAGTTATGTTAAATCGGAACTATCACAAAACAATAAATACTGGATACCAAGACATCGTTATTTCGAGCTGAAGCATTTTTGTTTGCAATATCCCGAATGGAAGAAGAAATACATAGAATTATTAGATACATATCCTTTACCTAGATTAAGTGATAATAAATCTAGATTAGAAAAACGAATGTCAGATCATACATCAGAAATAGCCATTAAGCGGCTTTATTATGCTGAACGAATTAAAATAGTAGAGAATATCGCAATAAAAGTTGATGAAAGTATATATGAATATTTATTAAAAGGAGTAACAGAAGATAAATCATATACATATTTAAAAACATATTGCGATATTCCATGTGGAAAAGATTATTACTATGATAAGTATAGATATTTCTTTTGGCTACTGGACAAAGAACGCCAATAATTCGCACATTTTACAATTTCTATTATGAGAAAATATAGTTTAGTTTTATTAAAGGAGGAAATTATTATGTTAGAAACAGCTATGCAGATGGAGAAAAAGATGGACGAAATGGTACATTTAGTAACTGCACAAATTGGAGCAGAGGATATACTTAGTATAGATTCTGATACATTTGCAGTTTTGAAAGCATCATTAGAACTCATCGATATTTCAAAAAAAATGATGGTTGAACAGGCAAAAACGATAGACGAAATGAACAGAAAACTAGATGTTATATTAGAAAAATAAGAAGATTGGACCTTCGGGTCCTTTCTTTTTTCTTTTCTAATTGCGTAATATATTTTTATATATTATACTAATAATAACATATAAGGAGGAGAAAATACTATGAAAAAGAAAATCACCATTTTAGTAACAGGTATATTTATGACCGTTGCTGCGATTTCTGGGTGTGGCTCAGAACCAACAAATAAAACAGAATCAACCACAACAGCAACTACCACCGAGAAAAAAGAAGAAGTTACCACTGAATCAAAGCTTACGACTACTGCTGAAAAAAGTGCATCGAGCGAAATCAGACCAGAAGTTAAAAAAGCGATAGATAGTTACGAATCATTCATGAATGAGTACATCGACTTCATGAAGAAGTATTCAGAATCAGACGATGCAGTTTCTATGGCTAACGATTACGCCGAATATATGGAAAAATATACGAAGGTAGTAAAAGATTTTGATGCTCTTAAGAATAATAATCTGAATGACGCTGAATTAAAATATTATTTGGAAGTTCAAAATAAAATAAATACCGATTTAATATCAATACAATAAAAATTATAGACACTGAGCTATTTTGCTTGGTGTCTTTTTTTTTACGTGTAAAAAAAACAAGAACGCAGATTACCAGGAACTGATTTATATTTGTAAGTAATAAAAAATAACGGAGGTATAAGATGATTTATTTATTCATATTCATTGGTGGCATATTTATAGGATGTTTGTTAGTGGGACTTCCTTTTGTTAAAACTGGAGTATTTGGTAGATTTAAGTTGGAGCCCTATGATGACGATGACACTGGTTTTTATACAATTAGTATAGAAATTGAACATAAAGAACTTTTATTACATAAATCTTATGTCATTCTTAAAAAAGAGGAGTCGCAAAAATAACATAGCCTTTAATGGAAACATGTTAATATTTATATTTTTAAGGAGGTTTTCATGATGAAAAATGAAACTATGTTGCACGATGAAATCAAAGCAGAACTTGAAGAATTATCAAAGCTTGAGGTTGGCTCGGATGAGTATGAAACAGCAGTTAATGGTATTAGCAAATTAATGGATCGAGCAATCGAAATGGAAAAATTCGAATCCGACGCTAAAGAAAGAATCGACAGTAAGGAAGCTGAACTTGATTTAAAATATAGGCAATTGGAGGAGGATATAAAAGATAGAAAGACTCGAAACAAGATTAATATTGCGGGTATTGTTATTCCGGCATGTATAACTATCTGGGGGACAATCAAAACATTAAAGTTTGATCAGAGTAATGTTATTACATCGACGGCAGGAAAAGAATTCACTAGAAAAATCTTTAATATGTTTAAAAAATAGCATGTAAAGAATTGACGGTGTTGAGGAAACTTGACACTGTCATTTTCTTTTTGGTTTTATCTCGTAATTTTTACAATTCCTATTATGAAAGACAGAACTTATATTTTAGGAGGTAAAACTATGTATAACAACAAAAAAGATAAGGAAAAAGACACAAAATACAGAAAAGTTGAAGCTATGTGGAGAAGAGGATGTAGTGTAGACGAAATTGTACGCAGCGTCAAATTATCAAAAATGGACGTACTAGATGCTACACAGAAAATATTTGCATTGGATATGAAACGAGCCTAACCAGGGCTCTTTCTTTTTCGCTATTTTTACAATTCCTATTATGAGATATAAATGTATAATTTTAGGAGGTATTTATTATGAAGAAAACTATTTTAGGAATCGTATTGACTATGGTATTAATGAGTACATATTTGGTTATATTACTGAGTAGTATAAACCATAAACATGAAGTAGAGTTGAATAAAGTAAAGACTGAGTATGAGAATAAGCTTAAAGAAAAAGATTCTCAGATTCAGGATTACGAAAATCAAATCTATAACATTGTCGAGGGCAAAAACTATGATGTGGTTATTAATCGTGAAGGTACAAAAATTAAATACACAAAGAAAAATGGCGAAAGTAAATTAGAAAAACTGTTAAATATTAATAAAGAAAGTAAAACTACGTACAAATAATATCTAAAAAGATTGAGCTTCGGCTCTTTCTTTTAATTTTAATAAAACGAAAAGAGTAACTTTTATGAGATATCATTATGAAAAACCAAAAATATATTCCTCTATATTCGGTGTAATTTACACATGCAATCATCCGGTGTATAGCATTTGTACATTATATCAGATAGGTAATAAGGGATTGGCCGTAATTCAGCAGCGATATAATTCAGAAAATAAGTCAACATATTGGACCGAGATAGATCCATGGTTGACAGATCGAATATATTTGCATCCAAAATTCAAGAGTTTTTTCGATGAACGGGCCGGTGAATGTGACGAAGGTATATACCCAACAGTTAGCGTTCGACAGATTATGTGGGCTTTGAAGATGAAACCATTGAAACGTGAACGATGGGAAACATGTTTTGATAGACGGAGTATTTAGCGAAAATTACAATTCCTATTATGAAAGGAGATGAAGGCATATGATGATTACAGAAAGACAAAAGATCGAATTATCAAATTTCAATAAAAAACAATGCGAAGCTGTTATAGCTTTTGGCGCAGACCTATATCGACAAGGTCTGGTGAAAGGAACTATTATTGGTATTGTTGGTTTTGGGATTGGTATGATAATTTCATACATTGTAAATGAAATCAAGAGTAGCCGCAAATAAGAAAATGGAGCCTTGGAAAAATCTGAGGCTCTTTCTTTTCGCATATTTTACAATTCCTATTATGAGATATAAAGTATATTTTTAAGGAGGAATTAAAAATGATTCTATTTACAATTTTATTGATTACATTATTAATATTACTTGTAGCCACGGTGATTGGTATTGGATGTATCGGATCAGTAGGTATAATAATATTTGGTGATGTGATTATTTGTATATTTTTGATAGGATGGATTTTAAAACATTTGGTAAAAAAGAAATGCAAAAAATAATCTCAAAGGTTAGAGTCAGCGATGGCTCTTTCTTTTTCGCTATTTTTACAATTCCTATTATGAAATAAAATCTGAAAGGAGAGCTAAAAATGAACAAACTGATTAAAAGGTGTGCTATCGGAGGTATTATATGGGGTACGATGGAACTGGGATTTATATTAGGAAAAGGATACATGTTAGGTGTATTAAAAGCTTATGATATCTCAGTTATAGAAGCTATAACTTTATGTTCCGGCGGTAGCAGAAAATCATTACGGTTTATGACAAAACTGGCAAATTCTGTAGCAGATAATTTAAAAGAAGGAGGACAAACAACATGCAAGCATTAATTGCGATACTGGGTGGAGCCTTAATATATTGTTTATTAATATATTTCGGCGAATAAAACAGTTTTACAGTTATATATGGAGGTCATTATTGACCTCTTTCTTTTTTTTTTTAGGGAGGTATACTATGTCGTTAAAAAAATATTTACAACATAATACGCCGGTCATATTATCAGGTTTGGCTAGTATTGGAGTTGTCATTACAGCAGTAACAGCAGTAAAAGCGACTCCAAAAGCAATTCAGTTGTTAGAAGAGGCTGAGAAAAACAAGGGAGAAGAATTATCGAAATGGGAGAAAGCAAAAGCGACAGCTCTTACATACTTACCTTCGATTCTTATTGGAGGCACTACGATTATATGCATATTCGGAGCACAGTCACTTAATAGAAAACAACAAGCAAGTATGATGAGTGCTTATGCTATGCTGGATCAATCATATAAAGATTATCGTAGAAAACTTAAAGAACTTTATGGAGAAGAAGCTGATCATAGAATAATTGAAGCTCTTACTGTAGAAAAATCAGAAAAAGTTTCAGTAACGGCATCATGCTTACTTCACGATGTAGACTTATCAATATGTGGGCATGAGGGGGAGAGCGTTTTATGGTATGACGAGTTTTCTAAACGATTCTTTGAAGCGACTATTGAGCAGGTTCTTACGGCAGAATATCATATTAATAGAAATTATATTTTAGCAGGCGAAGAAAACGTAAATGAGTTCTATGAATTTTTAGGTTTAGAAGGAATAGAGAAAGGAGATTGCATCGGTTGGACTCCTTATGACGAAGGTGAATATTGGATAGATTTTAATCATGATAAGGCACAATTAAAAGACGGAACTAATTTTTATATTATAGAAATGTTATTCCGACCTAGATTTAAATATTGGGAAGAACCATATTAATTCGTGAAAAATACAATCACTATTATGGAAAGGAGATGAACGAAATGAAAAAAACAGATTTATCGAAAATTGATTTTGGAAGTTTGATAGCTCCAGTAATTATGGGTGTAGGTGCATTCGTAGGAGCCGTAATGGATAACAAAAAAAATCAAAAAATAGATGAGTTGATAGAAAAAATCGACAATCTCGAAAATAATAAGGAGTCCTAACAAGGGCTTCTTATTTTTATTTTGAAGGAGGTAAAACAATGACACTAAGTAAATTTGTAAGGGATACAAAAAGAATAGTATCTAAACATAGTCCCGAAATTCTTACGGGTATCGGGGTCGCCGGTATGATTACTTCTACCATACTTGCTGTGAAGGCAACCCCTAAAGCATTGAAGCTTATGGAGGATGCGCAACACGACAAGAAAGAAGACCTGACTGTTAAAGAAAAAGCTAAAGCGGTTTGGAAATGTTATATTCCATCAGTATCACTAACCTTAGTATCAGCAGGTTGTCTTTTTGGTGCTAACTCGGTAAATATGAAACGTAACGCAGCATTAGCCACGGCATATAAGTTATCTGAAACAGCGTTGTCAGAATATAAAGAAACTATTGTCGAAGAACTCGGAGAAGAAAAAGCGAAAGATATTCGTGAGAAAGTAGCCCAGAAGAAAATAGACAATACTACACAGCCAAAATCTGAAGTAGTAATTGTCGGCGATAGCAATAAAGTGTGGTTTTTCGAACCGATATCAACAAGTTATTTTCAATCTGAGGTGGAGACCATAAAAAGAGCTATAAATGATTTGAATTATAGAATGATATCTGGAATGGAAGAATATGTAACATTAAAAGAATTTTATAATGAAATAGGTGTTAAATATACCGAATACACTCCAGACCTTGGATGGAATTTATATTCTGAAGGAAAAATCGAGGTTGAAATGGTAGCCACAAAAATGGAAAATGGAAACCCATGCTTAATGCTGGATTATGAGGTACCACCAAGATACAATCCCGGATACATAGATTGATTCGCACAATTTACAAACACTTTAATGGAAGAATATATAAATTTTCATTTGTGAAAGGAGAAGAACAATGATTAAAGAAGGAATGAAAAACGAAGAGATGGAAACTGAAGTTGTTAATGATGAGGATATTACAATCGAAGGAGAAGAAGAAATGAAAGAAAATTTATTTACTAAAGGAAAAAACTTTATCACTAAAAACAAAAAGAAAATCCTGGCAGTAGGATTAACTTTGGTTGGCGGTGCAGTGGGTTATGCTTTAGGATCTAAAGGTTCTGGTAATGACGATTATTCTCCTCTTGAGAATAATACATCAAATAATCAGATTCCAACACTTGAGAATTCTGATTCTGAAGGAGTTGAAAACGAAGAATAGAATTTATATTTCCATAAGGGAAGCACCTGTAACAAGGTGTTTCTCTTTTTATTTTGGAGGAACACTATGGATCATAGATATTTTTATGAAGGACCAGTGCTTGAATTTGATAAGGTAATTGCTAAATGTTGGCGAGGGGAAACTATAGCATCGTCGAAACGAAAAGCCAGAAGTAATTTGGCATATCAGTTTAAGCGAGCGACAAATAGAACACCGAGAACCAAAATTACAGTACCAGGAGAACTTGAGATTATTGATTAGGAGGTAAAAGCATGGACATGGATTACAAGCCAAATAGCCATAAATATAAAGAAGAAATGAAAGAGAAAAAAGTAGAAAAAGTAGTAAAAGGTAAAGTACGAAGAAAAAAGAAAAGCAGCATGACAAAATTCGCTGATGTTTTTGTCGCTGAAGACGCATCAAACGTTGTGGATTATATTTGGATGGATGTTCTTATTCCAACAATTAAAAACACTATCTCGGATATCATAACAAACGGAGTAGACATGATGCTTTGGGGAGCTGTTAAAGGAAACAAAAGACGTCCATCCAATACTTATGTTTCTTATAGGGATTATTCGAGTAGAGACAGAAGAGATGACCGGACTGCAACTAGAAGGTCTGGATATTCTTTCGACGATATTGTAATTCCTTCTCGCCAAGAAGCTGACGAGGTATTAGAGAAAATGGATGAAATAATTGATAGATACGATATCGTGAGTGTTTCGGACTATTATGATTTGGTTGGAGAAACAGGAAACTATACCGATAACAAATATGGATGGTCTAGTCTTAGAACTGCTGAAGTAGTTAGAGTTAGAGATGGATACATTATAAAATTACCAAAACCAAAGGTTATAGATTAGGAGGCTAGAAATGAAAGATATGGTAAATCATCCGGAACATTATACTTCAGATTCAGGGGTTGAAGTAATTGATGTAATCGAAGCGTTTACATCAGATCTTGAAGGAATTGAAGCGACTGATACGGGTAATATTATCAAGTATATTTGTCGCTGGAAACATAAAAACGGACTTGAAGATTTGAAGAAAGCTCAGTGGTACTTAAATCATCTTATTAAGAAAGTTGAAGGAATCATGCCACCTAAGAGTCCGTGTGATAATGCACCTAAACACTCAGAACACATGCCAGTTAAAGAAGGGAACAAATTAATATTTTTGTTTGATAATAAAAAAGATGCCGCAGAATTCTATTTTAAAGTATTTGAGTTTCTTATGGAGAATAATAACATAACCGAAAGAGAAGTCTATGAAATGTATGGTCTGCCTGAAAGGGATTGTGATGGTTGTTCTGTTTATAATAATGCTCAAGTGCGTACGTTTGCAAACACAGAAGAAACAGACGTTTGTTTAGTATTAACGAGATAGAAAAGGAGATAGTTAATTATGAAAAAGTTTGATATTGTAACTAAAGTAAATAGAACATTTCACAAAGCTAGTTTTCAGCTTAAAAAACATAGCCCGGAAATTCTGGTAGTGACAGGGGTTATAGGCGTTGTGACAAGCGCTGTGTTAGCTTGCAAAGCCACCAGAAAATTAGATTCTGTTTTAGAAGAATCCAAAGAACAGATTGATAAGATAAAAGATTATATTGAAGAAGAAGGATATTCTGAAGAGTATACAGAAAAAGATGCGAGCAAAGATTTAACTATTACGTATACACAGTCGGCGTTAAAAATTGCTAAATTATATGGTCCATCAGTTATTCTTGGAGCTGCATCTATCGGTGCAATCTTTGGAGGACATAATATTCTTCGTAAACGTAATGTAGCACTCGCAGCAGCATATACAGCAGTAGATAAAGGATTTAAAGATTATCGAAATCGTGTTATTGAACGATTCGGAAAAGAGCTCGATAGAGAACTCAAGTATAATATCAAATCAGACACTGTCGAAGTGACAGAACTTGATGAGGACGGAAAAGAAAAAACAAGCAAGGTTACTGTAAATACGGTAGACCCCAATGAGCTTTCAGAATTTGCCAGATTTTATGATGACGGATGTACCGGCTGGACGAAAGATCCAGAGTTAAATTTGGTGTTCTTAAAGAAACAGCAGTGTTGGGCTAATGACTTATTGAAAAGTAGAGGATGGCTCACATTAAACGAGGTGTATGACATGCTTGGCATTACCAGAACTGCCGCCGGAATGGTTGTAGGATGGATTTACGATGAAAAACATCCGGTTGGTGACAATTTCGTAGACTTTGGTATTTATGATATTAACAACGAGGCAAATAGAAGATTTGTTAATGGACTTGAACGAACGATTCTTCTGGATTTTAACGTAGATGGTAACATCTACGACAAAATTTGAATAACAAAAAGTCTTGATAGCATCGGGTCGGATTATATTTATCGTGATACTTTCGACTACCGATGCTATTCGGTATTTTAGGAGGTTGAATAAATGACCGGAAGAGAATTAATCATATTTATTCTTGAAAATAATTTCGAAGATGTAGAGTTTACTAATGTATGTGATATTCTTGGCGTGATGACCGTAAAGCAGGCGGCCCTTAAATGGAACACCGGAGAAGCCACAATAAAAACTTTATTCGAACTCAAAAAAATCCGCGGATGGAAAAATGGAGAAAACATTTATATTTTAGAACAACCAAACCCGTTTAATTAAAAGAGGAGGATGATTATGAACATTTTTTTAAATAAAATATTTATATTTGCAACAGGTGTTGCTGTCGGTTCTTTTATAACCTGGAAAATCCTTGATTCACAGTATGAGATTGTGGATGATGAGTTAGATATGGATAAAAAAGATGATACAGTAGAAAAAAGAGAAGATCCGAAAACAACTAATAAAGAAATCATTGACGAAAATAAGTATACAACATATTCAGATAATAAAAAAAAAGAAAAGGAGGATATTATGGACGGTATCTATGTAATTTCACCAGAGGAATTTGGCGAAGACAATGATTATGGTACAGAAAGTCTGACGTATTATACCGATGGCATTATCACAGACACTTACAATAACGTTATCGAAGACCCAATAGCTTTGATCGGGGATGGAGTTCGTCATTTTGGAGAATATGAGGACGATTCAGTTTTTGTGCGAAACGAAAATAATAAGACAGATTACGAAATACTAGCCGACTACAAATCATACAAAGAAACATTCACTGAGGGACAATAGCTATGATGCGAAACGAATTAAAGACAATTATAAAAAAGGAATACTTCGATTGGATTTACAGTATTGGAAATAATTCGTCGGCTATATCTTATCATGAACTGTTTACGTTTCTCCATGAAATAAAATTTATAAGTGTACTCAAAGATGATAGAAATCGAGCTATGGATGGCGAGAATCTAAGATGGCGATTTGCATATTTAACTGGGCGAGATAAAGTTTTCGACGATATTAGTGAGTGTCTTAAGGGTAGATGTTCAGTGTTGGAAATGATGACGGCTCTCGCTATACGATGCGAAGAAGAAATCATGGATGATCCACGAAAAGGTAATCGTACAAACCAGTGGTTATGGCTGATGCTGAACAATATGGGCCTTGGTGGAATGTACGATGGACACTTCGATGAAGACGAAGTTAAAAAAAAAGTAACTATTATGATGGAACGAAGTTATAGTCCAGATGGACGTGGAGGGTTATTTAGAATATATAACTGTCCGGCTGATTTGAGAGATGTCGATATTTGGACTCAGCTTTGTTGGTTCTTAGATAGTATTTCTTAAATGCAGGGGGTTGAACGATGTAATGCTTGATTTTGTAAAGGTTTCTAAACGCCATCCAAAAAAGGGCGTTACCGAAATCTATCCTAAGTTTATTATAAAGAAATCCTCCGATTTAATGATAAGAGGTGGCGATTTCTATGCCGTATGGGTCGAAGATAAAGGTCTTTGGTCTATTGATGAACAGGATTGTTTAGATTTAATAGACCAAGAACTAAAAGCTGTCGCTAATAAAGAAACAACTGACGACGGCTTAAAAGTTGCATACATGTGGGATGGTTCCACCGGGTCGATAGACTCGTGGCATAAGTATTGTCAGAAACAGATGCGAGACAATTATCATCCTTTGGACGAGGAATTGATATTTTCGAACACCAAAACTGACAAGAAGCAGTATGCTAGTAAGAGATTGTCATACCCACTCGAAGCCGGGAACATATCGGCATGGGATAAGCTGATCTCTACTTTATATTCCCCCAGTGAAAGACATAAGATAGAGTGGGCTATAGGCGCAATTGTATCTGGAGATTCTAAAGATATCCAGAAATTCATGGTGTTCTATGGGTCGGCAGGTACCGGCAAATCTACAATATTGAATGTAATACAAAAATTATTCGAGGGTTATTATTCGGTCTTTGATGCTAAAGCGTTGGGCTCGAGTAATAACTCTTTTGCTTTGGAAGCGTTCAAAACAAACCCATTAGTTGCTATTCAACATGACGGCGATTTGTCAAGAATCGAAGATAACACTAGGCTCAACAGTCTGGTTTCACACGAGCTTATGACAGTTAATGAGAAATTTAAGTCAACGTACACCAATAAGTTTAATGCGTTTCTGTTTATGGGAACGAATAAACCAGTAAAAATTACGGATGGTAAATCCGGATTGTTACGTCGACTTATTGATGTAACTCCATCCGGAAATAAGTTATCAACCAGAGAATACAAAGAAACTATGAAGAAAATAGATTTCGAATTAGGTGCTATTGCTCAGCATTGTAAAGAGGTATATTCAGCAGACCCCGATTACTACGACGATTATATCCCCACAATCATGTTAGGCGCCTCTAATGATTTTTATAACTTTATAATTGACTCGTATTCTGTATTTAAAAAACACGACAGCACAACCCTAAAAACAGCTTACGAAATGTATAAGCAATATACTGAGGATGCTAAGGTGTCTTATCCATTTTCTTTAAGGACTTTTAAAGAAGAATTAAAAAACTATTTTAGGAGTTTTGAAGAGAGAATTGATGGGGACTGTCGTATACAGAATAGATATAGCGGTTTTAGAACTGATATTTTTGAAAAAGAATTAAATGGAGGTAAGAAAAATGAAGAGAGAAATGGTAGAAGAAGCTCTTGGTTACAACTCGATGATAGACGAATATCTACATTCAACGAAGAATGTGCATCCTGTTTCGCACAATACGCAAACGAAAAAGAAACCCCAAGAAAACCGTGGGACAAAGTCACAAGCAGGTTATCTTCCATTGACCCATCGAAACTTCATTATGTCAAGATTCCAGAAAATCACATAGTAATTGATTTCGATTTAAAAGACGAATCCGGTAACAAGTCGTTCAAAAAGAATCTTGAAGCTGCTAGTAAATGGCCAGCTACATATGCCGAAGTAAGCAAAGGCGGAGCCGGGATTCATCTACATTATATTTATACTGGCGACCCGACAAAATTAAAAAGAATATATTCTGACAACATTGAGGTTAAAATTTTTACAGGAAAAAGTTCATTAAGGCGTAAACTCACAAAATGTAACGATTTACCAATTACAACCATCAGCTCAGGTTTACCATTAAAGGAGGAAAAAATGATTAATACAGATGTTGTTCAATCAGAAAAAGGTATAAGAACGACCATTAAACAATGTCTGAATAAAGAACATCACGGGTCCACAGCGCCGGAAGTATCGTTTATATTTAAGATACTTGATGACGCGTATAATAGTGGAATGCATTATGACGTATCAGACATGAAAGGTCCAGTGGTAGCGTTTGCAGCCGGTAGTACCAATCAATCAGAAAAATGTCTAAAACAGGTATCGGGCATGAAATTCAAATCTGAAGAACCGGCAGAACCAGTAAACAATGACGAAAAACCTTTAGTCTTTTATGATATTGAGGTGTTCCCTAATTTATTTCTTGTTAACTGGAAACCGGCGGGAGTAGGTGTTCCAATCGTGCGAATGATTAATCCTACACCGGAAGATATTGAAGATTTAATTAGGTTTAGATTAGTCGGTTTTAATTGTCGCAGATACGATAATCATCTTATTTATGCATGTATGATGGGTTATGATAATAAAGCCTTGTATAATTTATCTCAAAAGATTATATCCGGAGATAAAAATTCATTTTTCAGTGAAGCATATAATCTGTCATATACAGATGTATATGATTTTGCAAGTGCTGGTAATAAAAAATCCCTTAAGAAATTAGAGATTGAAATGTCGAGTAAAGCAAACAATCAGGATTCAAAAATGAGCAATGACCTTAGGCAAATGCTTAAAAACATAAAGCATCACGAATTAGGTTTACCATGGGATCAGCCGGTACCGGAAGAAAAATGGATACAAGTTGCTGAGTATTGTGATGACGATGTTATCGCAACTGAAGCAGCTTTTAATTATTTATCGGCAGATTGGACCGCAAGAGAAATTTTAGCAGATTTGGCAGATATGCCAGTTAATTCCACAACAAATACATTAACTCAGAAAATTATATTTGGCGGCAATAGACATCCTCAAAATGAATTCCATTACCGTAATCTAGCTGAACCGGTACACAATATGGACGAAGAAACATATACTTTCTTAGCAGAAGCTTGTCCGGAAATGATGGAGAAAACACACGGTAAAGAAGGATCGCTCTTACCATATTTTCCTGGGTATAAGTACGAATACGGTAAATCTACATATCGTGGAGAGGAAGTAGGCGAGGGTGGCTATGTTTATGCAGAGCCGGGTATGTACGGTAATGTAGCTTTACTTGACGTTGCTTCCATGCATCCCCACAGCACTATTGCCGAGTGTTTATTTGGTGTCAAATTCACTACCGCCTATCGTGATATTGTCGAAGGTCGTGTAAACATTAAACACGAAGCTTGGGAAGAAGTTAACCATATGCTTGATGGTAAGCTTACGAAACATATTCAGAGGGTTAAGAACGGCGAGATGAAATCTGGAGATCTTGCTAATGCGCTTAAGACAGCTATTAACTCAGTATACGGTTTAACAGCGGCCGGCTTTGAGAATCCATTCCGTGATATGAGAAACAAAGACAATATTGTTGCTAAGCGTGGAGCTTTATTCATGGTGGATCTTAAACACGCAGTACAGGAACGCGGCTTCACTGTTGCTCATATTAAGACAGACTCGATTAAGATTCCAGATGCTACTCCGGAGATTATTGAATTTGTTATGGAATTCGGTAAGAGATATGGCTACACATTCGAACATGAAGCTACATACGATCGTATGTGCTTAGTAAATGACGCAGTTTATATTGCTAAGTATAAAGATCCTGACGAATGTGAGGCTATTTATGGATATGCTCCTAGTGATAATAAGAAGCATATTGAAGATCCTTGGACGGCTACAGGTAAACAGTTTGCTGTACCTTATGTATTCAAGAATTTATTCAGTCATGAAGACATTGTGTTTGAAGACTTATGCGAAATTTTCTCAGTAGCTAAAGGATCTTTATATTTGGACATGAACGAAGATCTTCCAGATGTGACTGAGTATGAGAAAGAACTTGATAAACTTGAGAGTAAGTATAAGAAAGGTCAGCTTTCAGACACAACATTTGAACCTGAATCAATGAGACTTAAAGAGTTGATTGAGCCAGGACACAATTATATTTTCGTAGGAAGAGTAGGTCAGTTTACTCCTATTCAGCCAGGTTATGGTGGCGGTGTGCTTTACCGTATTAACGAAGGTAAAAACTACGCAGCATCAGGCTCTACTGGATATCGCTGGCTTGAGTCCGAGGTTGTTAAGTCTTTAGATAAGAAAGATTATATTGACTATAGATTCTATGATAAGCTTGCTGACGATGCTGTTGAAGTAATTAGTAAGTATGGAGACTTCGAATGGTTCGTTTCAGATGATCCTTATATTCCGCCAGAACCTACCCAAGACTTCATGACAATCCCAGATACGGACGAAGATGAGTTACCGTTCTTATAATTCGTGATATTTACATCTCCTTTAATGAAAGGATGGTGACGTTCATGGGTGATAGAACGAAAAAATTATTAAAGGAACTTGAAAACATTAGATTGGATTTATTTCGATCAGCAGCAAATTTAGATGCAGTAATCTCATTTATTGAAAACGATAATCATCACAAAGATGATAAAAATAAATATTTGAGATTTCTGTTCATGAATTATGGCACTTATCGAGGAAAATACAAAGATGCACTCGGAAACCTTGATGAGAAAGAAGATCAGGTATGGGAGTCACTTATCAAATCAGTATCAAAGGAGGAGTCCTAACTAGGGCTCTTTCTTTTTATAAACTTATCCATTTATATTTTTAAAAGAAGAAAGGAATTAAAATTATGGAATTAACATTCGCACCAAGAGACATTTTACAGGTTGATGACGCTAGAATTATTTACAGAAATTTCGAAGGGGAGCCATCTAAATTCAATAGGGAAGGCGATAGGAATTTTGCGCTCCTTATACCGGAAGAAGACATGGCTAATGCTCTTGTCAAGAAAGGGTGGAATGTAAAAATCAAACCGCCGAGAGATGAAGACGATTCTCCATTTATGTATCTTCCGGTCAAAATCAAATTTAATGATAGAGGACCTGCTATATATTTAAAGAGTGGAAATAATGTCAGAAAACTTAGTGAAGATGTAGTGGGCTTAATCGATGACATTGACATTCTCAGTGTTGATATGGATATTAGGCCGTACGATTGGGAAGTCAACGGAAAGACAGGACGAACGGCATATTTACAGTCTATGGAGGTTACGCAGGAGATTGACCGGTTTGCAGCACGGTTTGCTTCTGAGGAAAGTCCGGAAGAGTAATTCGCATTAATTACAACTTCTTTAATGAGAAGAAAGGAGGAATCTAAAATGAAACAGTTTATGAAATACGCAGCGGTAGGTGTGGCTGGATACTTAGTTGGATTTTATGAGATGAAGTATAAAGTAGTAAAAGCTATGGCGCAAGGTTTTGTAGAAAAGGAACAAGAAGATTCTAAAAAAGAAAAAGAGGAGGAGGCTTAATGGGCCTCTTTCTTTTTGTTTTAACTGAACTTAGTCACTGGACAAATTATATCTCAAGGAGTGATCCAAGATGAAAGCGCAAGCTTATTTGGACATGATGAAAAGACAGCAACAAGAATTGACAGATTTCCCTATCGCCTATGCATTTAACGAAAAGCAATTGGAAGAGGCATTGGAGAAATTAGGAGCGACTAAGGAAGAGTGTTGCACATATCTCAACATGGGTGATGTTATGAAAAAGACAGATGTGCCAGCTTTTAAAGCAATGTTGAAAAGACACACTGAGGAGCTTCAGAACGCTATGAAAAATGAGCAGTTTGCCGAAGAGGCATTCCGGTATGAAATGGACAACCATGAGTACGCCATTAACTGGTCTGGAGATGACGATGTATTAGCAGCACTTTGTCTTGATAAGCAGATGGTTAAGGACTTCTGTTTAGAGGATGCATACCGTCGTGCTCGTAATGGACACATGAGATATATGGAAGAGTTGGGGGTAATATGAAAAAATTAATAAATCATATCAGGCGATGGAATATATGGAGAAAACATTGTCTTAACAGCAATTTCCATAAAATCCTCGTCTTATTTGGCGTGATTAAAAGTCCGACTATGAATATCATGCTATTACCGGAAGAAAGACCAAATTTATAAACTAAAAGGAGGTGTTGATCATGGAAGACTGGAGCAAGAAAGAACCGAGATTCTGTTACATGTTACTGGACAGATTAAGACAGGATTGTGAGTATTACTTGCGAATTGGAGGATCAGCTAATTGTCTTTGGGCGGATAGTGAGAAAGAGCAGATTCAAACCATGATTGATATTTGGAATAGTTTCCCGGATGGAGATAAACCTGAATGGTTAACTATGGAACAGATTAACGAGTTCGCTCAGAAGATGGGCGTTGATATTTGAAAGGGGAATAATATGAACGAACAAATCAAATATGGAGATAGAGTAATGTGCGTTACATTTCCAGGTCAACCTAGAGGGTTTGTAATAAAGCAGTACTATCCAACAGCTTGTCCTCAGCAAACACAAATTATATGTGATGACGGCCGGAGTCTACTGAACAAACTAACTCTATTATGCTGGACTTAATATTAAGAAAGTATAGTAGAAAATACAGAAGATTTAAAAGACAACAAAAGAAAGGAGAATGAGATAGCTAAAATGAATTGGGTTATATCCGGCGCAGGGTTTGAAGAGAATTCACCTTTGGCAGATTGCAATGAAAAATTCGACCAGTCAGGTTCGTATAGCGAAACCGATAGCGACATTGCCGATGAAATTTCCAAGACAATTAGACAGGTAAGTATGCGAGTGGCAGAAACTCAAGATGAATTTATATTTCAGACATTACGTGACTTTGGGCTTAGTACATCTAACATTGTTGTGGAGAAAGAAGAGTTGGTCCAAGCTATTCAGTTAATAAGAATGATGAAAGAATACGGGATAGATATTTTTGAACGTTATAATACAGCTACCGCGCAAGCTGGAATATTTAGGCGTGGATATAAAGAAGGTTTACATGACGGTATAGAAAAAGAGCGTAGTAAAGTTATGGATATTCTGGAGAAAGGAGAATGAGATGTTTAATATTTATGTGATAGGTTCTTTATCTCGTGATGAAAAGATTAAAGAAATAGCTGAAGATTATGCATCCTTTGGACACCATGTAGATTATGTTAAAAAACAACCTGAAACACCATTTTCAAAATTGGTAGAGGACTGTTTCGACAAGATAGAAAAAGCAGACCTGGTGCTTGTTGTTCCCAGAGATGACGGGTCCATTGGCAAAGGAACCACTTACGAGATTGTTTTTGCCAGACGTGTCGGGACAGATGTTATATTTTTAAACATTTAGAAAGGAGAATGAGATGAAGTCATTAACAGACACTTTATTAGTAAGCATTGACTTATCTGCTAGTGAAAACAATGCCGTATTGATTGTCGGACGAAAGAAACCAAATCAGTCTGTGGAAATCGTGAATGCTTTTGATGGCGAAGAGGCTGTTGCATTATACAAGAAGTTAACTACCGTTAAGAAAGGAGAATGAATGATATTCAGATTTAATAGATTTGCTATCTTTCCTGTGATGTGTAATTGCTGTAAAAGGTATATTTGGCTTGCGCCGTATAGACGAGCTGACGCATATCATCATATACCAGGGGAATATCTGAAAGAGCGTATTTGTAAACAATGCATACCAAGGTATTTGCCTCATGTAAATGAGAAAGGAGAATGACCTATGAAAAAGCGTGGAATGTTGGGATTGATATTTGACTTTATTATGGTGTTCTTGACTGGCGGGTTGTGGTTGATCTAGCTGTTAATTAGATATTTGAGACAAAGTTAGGAGGTTAGTATGGCTGAACGTGATAAATACGATAAAGATATTTTAAAAGCTTTACAGAAGATTGGTAAACATCTTGAGAGTATCGATAAAGAACTTACTACAGGGATTGTAATCCCAACTGTTGAAGAGAAAAAAGAAATCGAGGCAACAATGAGGTTACTGTAAAACCGCAATATGAGTGACTAGGGCTCTCTTTAGCGGACCTTTTTACATACTTATATGGTTTGAAAAGGAGGATAATATGTCTGAATTAAAAGACTCTTTATTAATAAGTATTGATATTCTCAGCAGCGAAGACAAAGCATTATTAATCGTCGGTAAGAAGAAACCAAACAAACCTATAGAAATTATAAACGCATTCGAGGGTGAGGATGCTATCCGATTATATAGAAAGTTAATTACTAAGAAAAAAGTTGGAGGGCTAATATGAGTTGGAAATTAGAAACGGTATCACAATTAAGACCTTGTTATGTTGACGGGGTGAAAGCTTTATTCCATAATTGGGGGCGGCATAGCAGAGTTGTCGAACCGTCGCCAATGGTCGGTGGAGCACCTGGAGGAACAGTGTCTTATATCCTTGGCATTGTAGAGTTTGAAGACGGGCAAATTAAACAGGTATTCCCTGAAAAAATTAAATTCGTAGATAAGATGTTTGATGAGTATTACTGGAAAGGTAAATCAAAAAACTCTTAATTCGCACATTTTACAATTCCTTTAATGACAGAAAGAACAGTTATTTAAAGGAGGAAGAACTATGCATAAACATGATGAAAAAGTAGGAGAATTAACTAAGATGGAGCAAATTAAAAACAATATTATAATTGGTTTATTTATTCTGATTAGTTGTTTTGCATGGATTGGATTAGATGTATTTATGCAGATTTTAGACAAAATGTAAAATCTTAAAGGCTAGGGTCCGAACAAGGGCTCTTCCTTTTTTTATTTTTTAAGGAGGTTGAACGATGAACTTTAAAGATTTTATCAGAAAGCTATTCTCAAAAGAGATTTTCGGAGGTAAACACACCAGTGATAATGCTTTTGATGAAGCTATCAAAGATACAACTAGTAAAAATAAAATTCATAAACACGATGATACTAAATGCCATTGCAAAAAATGTGCTTATTGCGGTCGTGACACTGATTGTGTAGAAGATGAAGACGGACTTTATGAAGTGGTTGAAACTTATTACTGTGAACTAGGGTGTCCTGAATTTGATTATGAAAAAGGTCGTTGTGAATGTTTTATATAAGGAGGTTTAATCATGAAAATTAGATTTGATTGCGCTGATAATTGTAGACATACAGGTGTTTGTAAATACTTCGATGACATGAAAAAAATCGACGAATCACTTAAAGCGATTAACCCAGAGGGACGAGACCATGTGATGATTCATGTTGAATGTAAGCACCATGTAGGTATGTGGGGTGGTGGTGTTAGGGATGGTAAGTGATAAAGAGATTTGGAAAGACATTGAGGGATTTCCAGGTTATCAGGTTAGTAATCAAGGAAGGGTTAGATCTTTTAGAGATTACCATGGAAAAATTACAGACAGTTCTCGAATCATAAAACCACGTGTCAATAAAGATGGATATTACGAATTAACTATATATACTATTGAACGACGTAAAGTAACAAAACGAGTCCATAGATTAGTTGCTAATACCTTTCTTGGAGAACATCCTGGATTGGTTGTTAATCATATTAACGGTATAAAAACTGATAATTTGTTGTCTAATCTTGAATTCGTGACTGCGGAAAGAAATAGTACATTAGCTTCAGAAACGGGTTTATATAAAACTAAAGCTATCAGAATAGTAGAAACTGGAGATGAATTTGACAGCATTATTGATTGTGCTAAAACGATAGGCGTCCATCCAAGTGATATTAGTCATGTATTATCGGGTGTAAAAAAATCAGCAAAAGGATTTACTTTCGAATATATTAATAAACCAAAGAAAAATAAGTTTCTTAGAGATTACCAATTAGATGCTGTTGATAAAATGTTCAACGGCTGCATTTTAGCAGGTGGAGTCGGATCGGGTAAAAGTAGAACAGGTTTATATTATTATTTTAAAACGAATGGTGGATCTATGATACCAAGTATGATTCCAATGAGACAAAAACCACAAGATCTTTATATTATCACCACTGCTATGAAAAGAGACTCGCTGGAGTGGGAGGGAGAATTAGCTAACTTCTTATTATCAACAGATCCAGATAGAAATATGTTCTATGGGAATAAGATTGTGGTTGACTCTTGGAATAACATCAAAAAATATGTTGACGTGAAAGATTCTTTCTTTATATTTGATGAAGATCGTGTCCAAGGGTCTGGCGCATGGGTTAAAGCATTCTTGAAAATTGTTAAATCGAATAATTGGATTATACTATCAGCCACGAGTGGAGATTGTTGGCTCGATTATGTGCCAGTGTTCATTGCTAATGGATTCTACAAAAACAGAACAGAGTTTCAGAGAGAGCATGTTATATATTCGAGATTCACTAAATACCCACAAGTAGATCGATATATCAACACGGGTCGATTAATAAGACTTCGAGATAAAATTCTGATTGATATGGATTTTCATAGAGGCACTATACCTCACCATGAAGATATTTATGTTAGGTACGATGTGCACAAATACAAGGAAGCTATACGGACTAGATGGGACCCTTTTAAAAACGAACCCATCCAGCAGGCGGCTGGTCTTTGTTATGTATTGCGAAGAATTGTAAATGAGGACGATTCAAGAATCGTGGCTTTAATGGAAATTCTCGAGAAAACTCCTCGGGCTATCATATTTTACAATTTCGACTATGAACGGGAGATGCTATTTCATTTAACTTGCGACGATGAATATGTTGGGTATGAGATTGCTGAATGGTCAGGCCATGCCCACCAAGAGGTACCTAATAGTGAAAGATGGATATATTTAGTTCAATATACAGCAGGCTGCGAAGGCTGGAATTGTATCAAGACAGACACTATTATATTCTTCTCACAAAATTACAGCTACAAGGTTATGCAGCAAGCATCAGGACGAATAGATAGGATGAACACTCCTTACAAAGATTTATATTACTACCATTTAAAAAGTAGATCGGGTATTGATTTAGCTATATCTAAGGCGCTTGCACAAAAAAAGAAATTTAATGAAAGGAAGTTTACAAAATGGGACAAGTAAATAGCACATTATCAAACAAAGAAGCTGCTACATTGATAAGAAAAATGTTAGAAAGCTACAAAGAACCAAGGGGTAATGGGAAGAGTATAGGCTCACTTATGAACATCATAGCTCTTAGCAAAGCTATAGAAGTTTTAGAGAGTAGCAATGATAATTCTTTACCAGAATCTTGCAACGATCTTGATGATCGCCTAAATGGTATTGCCGATGATCACGATTTAACTGATCTTACAGACGGGCAGTTCGAAGCTTTGAAACATATATGGAACGACGGATATTGTTCAGCCATAGAGTATGCTAAAAACTGTATAGACAAACTTATTAAAAAGGAGGAGTAGGTATGAATAAACGTCCTCGATGTTTTGATTGTTTTGGATATAGATATAATCATTGTGTGGTTTTAGCAGAGGAATATTCTAACAGTAACGAATGTCCATTCTATAAACCAAGAAAAGACATCGATATTAATTAAATCGAATCGGACATTGCGATATATAGTGGTAGAAAGAAGGGGTGACTATGGATAAAGAAGGTAATCAGGAAGTATATTTTGACCAGTATTGTGAAAAATGTAAATATTGGAATAAAAAAGACGTAGAAGACCCGTGTAACGAATGCCTCAACACTTGGGTCAATTTATATTCTCATAAACCAATTCATTTCCAACCGATAAAGGAGTGAAATAATGATTAAGAAAGCAATTATGGGAGCTCTGTTATCAGCTTCTGTGTTTAGTTTTACACCAATAACCGTAAATGCTAATGTTAATATGGGGGATTTTAAAGTCACTTATTATTGGCCTGGAGAAGACAATTGGGGGCATCGAACAGCAACCGGGGTTAGAAGTAGTAACTTATATACTGTAGCAGTCGACCCTAATGTTATTCCTCTCGGAAGTAAAATTCTTATTGATGGCGAGGAGTATTTAGCTGTGGATGTAGGCGGACTAGTTAAAGGAGACCATGTTGATATTTTTACTGAGACACCGATACATAAAACATATACTGCACATGTAGAAATAGTTAGATAATATATCTGTGCGTTGTACGAAATACAAAATATATGTTGATTTATATATTACGCTATGGTATGATTTTTACAAGAAATATTTTTTAAATTATTGGAGGAATAAAAAATATGAAGAAAAAAATATTAACTATTCTTTTATGTAGCACTATGATTATATCAGCGGGTTGTGGCAGTGGAGCTACAAATAATCAATCGAAGAGCGAAGCGACAACCGAAAAGACTCACAAAGAAACAGAGATTAAAGTGTCCCCAGATAAATATACTTACTATATAAAAGATTATGTGGGTAAAAATTTAGCGAGCATCGGATATACTGCCCTCGGTGGATTTCGAGCAGACGAGTATGGTCAAGGTTATGTTAAATTTGTTCTGGAGAATAAAGACGGAAAATACATTGATGCTGAAGATGAAAATGAGTTAAAAAAATATATGGTTATAGCTCAGGATGTAGAGCCTAACACAGAAATCAAATTTACTTATGGTAAAGATGAAAACGGAAAAGAAGACGACAATCTTGTAAAAACTCAGACAATCGAAGAAATCTTACTTTATGTCGATAAAGTCGGTTTAACTCACGACAAGGCATCCTTAACAAGCATTAAACCGGCGTCGGATGAGACAACCTATTACATTCGTAATTATGTTGGACGAAATTTATATGATTGCGGATTTACTTCTTTAGCAGAAGACCGACGAGACTCTTACGGTAAAGCATCAATCAAATTAACCCCTAATAGTGGTGACGGTTCTTACATAGACGTAAAAGATACAGATTCACTTAAAAATTATGTGGTTACAAAACAAAGTGTGGAACCAAACACGAAACTGACATTTGATATTGGTGATTATGATGTTGCTAAAAACCAAAATATAGAAGAAATCGAATTATCGGTAGCTGCGATAGAAAAATAAAATAGTATAACACATAAAATATATAAAGCTTGCATCCTTATTGGGTGTGAGCTTTTTTTTATTCACATTAAGAAGGAGATTTTATTATGAAGATCAAAATATTTGGATCAACTAACAGTGAAGATTTAGAAAGGATGGTAAACGAGTTTTGCATGGATAAGGCGGTTCAGGATATTAAGTATCAGTCTATGTATATAGGTACAAAGTATAATCAGTATAGCGGGGCGATTCTCGAAGGAATAATCGTTGATAGAGCTATGATTATGTATGTGGATTAGTTTCAGTTAAAAAGAAAGGAGATAAATTATGAGTTATGATTTAGAAAAAGCAAAACAGTTTATGGAAGCAATGAAAGAAAACGACGAGCAGATTGCTCAGAAATCGAATGAACATGCTAAAAGACAGTTGAATGTAACATTCGGCACTAGGGCTTGTTATGCTGACACAGACATGGTGCATCCGCACAATCTAGGTGCTTTACCAAGAAACTCCGGACGATATCCTTGGAATTCTGATGGCACAATTAACGGTTGTGTAAATCAGGAGGTGGATATACCATGTATTGACAAAGAAGGTTATGAAATGATGATGAATGATATTGTCACTCTTCTTAAAGAACGGTATGGTATTCCGCATCCTAAAGTAAGAATGAAAGTTGGTCTGCATTCAGATGTAATTCCGGCAATTGATGTGGATATTAGTAAGCCTAAATGCACTATCACCAAAGTTATATTCAATGACCCAGCGACTATTGTGTTCTGGTCGGATGGAACAAAAACTATAGTTAAATGCAGAGAGGCTGATATTTACGACAAAGAAAAAGGTTTAGCTATGGCTATATCTAAAAAGCTATGGGGGAACAAGGGTAACTATTATGAAGTATTTAAGAAGTGGATTCCGGAATTAGAACCGAATAATGAATCAGATATATTGTCGTATGACAATATGATGAAAGCTGCACAATTATATAGTGAACAGCTCGCTAAAGAGGTTAAAAACGCTTTTAATATTTTAAGAATCAAACCAAGTAAGGAGGTAGAGAAGAATGATTAAATTAAAGAATGTAGTTCTGGTAAGTTCAGAGCAGATGAAGTTTATTATTGAAGGTATGAGAAACCCTATGAACTCATGGGAGAAGAGTGATAGCCATATCTGTAGACAAGACGGATCATTTTGTATGGAATGCGAGCATAAAAACGACTACTGTTTAGGAGAAAATGACCTCTCACTCATGCAGCGGCTCTCAAATGCTGGTCCTGAACATCGAAAGTATATGAGAATGATGCCGGTTTATGTAAGAATCACAGCTCCTTTATATTGGTGGAAAGAATTTGATACTTACAAGGTCGGCACCGTTTCAAACTCTTGCAGTACGATGCATAAGATTCAGGAGAAAGAGTTTACGTTAGAGGATTTTTCAACGGAACATATCTGTATCCGGCAGTCGATGGACGTGTTGAAAGATACGATTGACGCATTGAACGTATTCAGAGATGTTTATTTGAATGGAGGAAATTTACGTTATGAAAACGGTAACATAAAATGCTTTGGCAAAAAAGATAAAGAAATCTGGTGGCAGTTGATTCAGCTTCTTCCGAGCAGCTATAACCAGACTCGTAACGTCATGCTGAATTATGAGGTGCTGGCGAACATTTACAGACAGCGGAAGAATCATAAGCTGGATGAGTGGAGAGAGTTTTGCAATTGGATTGAGAGTCTGCCGTATTCTGAGTTGATTTGTGGTTGTCGGGTTTAAATTGATTGAAATACATACTCAGGTAGTGAATAGTCATGAATTACATCGCTAAAATTACATTTTCTTTAATGGAGGAATGATGTATAATTATATACAGATATTGTCCTTACTATTAAAGAAAGGGCTTGCTGAAGGGAGGCAGGTGAATGGAAGACAACATGAAAGAATTTATTGCGTATAGCAGAAAACTTCTGAGAAGTCTTACAAAACTCAAAAAGTTATTATATGATGCGGAATACGATGAAGCAAAACAGATGCTTGATGAGTTAATTGAAGACACACAGAAAGACATTGAAGCTTAATATTTGAATATCTAAGTTGTCTGTATGGAAGAACCTGTGGTTAAAAATCGCGGGCTCTTTCTTTTTTTTTACAAAAATTCGTTAAAAATACAGCTTCTTTAATGGAAAGGAGATGGTAACATGAAGACGAAAGATGATATTGTTACATATGAAATTGAGGTGAACAAAACTGCCCTGAGAGAAGAAATTCTTATGTGGGTTGTTTTTGGAGCACTTGGTTTGATTACAGATGCAATTATATTCTTACCAGCATTGTTATTACATTAATAAGATTAGACTCAGCGTAAATTACGTTGGGTCTTTTCTTTTATTTTTAAGGAGGTTTGACAGCTATTGAATACATTCTTACAAATGTGGAAATATTTGTTCACTATCTTGTGAATTTATGGGACGACCGAGGTGATAGTATATTGGAGTATATTTTTGTCATATTCATATTATCAGTAGGTGCATCATTCTTGGGCGTAATAATGTTATACGCTTTTCGCGAGGTGTGGTTTGATTTAATGAGTATAGGAGGATAATTATGAAACACAGAGACACTGCGACAGAAATCAAGATTTGGTCCGAGGAGGAGATAAATTGTCCTAAATGCAGACCAAAGGATTACACGAATACTTATATACATGCGATTGAACCAGGGGCATCTAAAGGTATGTATATTGTTGAGGTTACGATGCCGAAATATTGTAAGGAGGATTAAACATGGCTAAAAAAATCACAAAGATTAAAAAGAACAAAAATAAAGAAAATAACAAAAAATATCCAGTGAGAATTATTTACGATGATGGAAGTCATATTCTTATTCCGGATTCACACCAGTTCGGTAGCTTCTGCACTAAGCATGGGTGTAGTATGGCTGCTACAAGTATCGCTTTGCAATTTTTAGGAGTTAAACAGAAAGACGGTACAGCATGGAATCCGCTTGAGTTATATCGGTATGCTAAAAAATATATTGGCGGATTCAATGGAAGTAAGCTCAGTATATTTGGATGTAAAATTTTAATTAATAAAATTGCAGATGCTCCTAAAGCTAAATGGTATCCAATAACCGGAAGAAATAATAAAGCTGTTAAGAAAAGAATTAGACGAGCTTTAAGAAATGGAAAGATTGTATTGTTCGAACAGAAAGACCCGATACATACAGTTGTCTTCTTGGGATTTAATGAAAAAAGAGACAAGGTAAGGATAGCTACTTATGGAAAAGTGCAGGGTACTACTTTAGCTACGCAAGTGAATAGAAAAGCTTTACATGGTGTTTCTGGAGCTAAACTTCAAAAAAAGTGGTTCAGTGGAAGTAAATATGGTGCTGGATATTTGATTGTGGGGTAAGTGATATGATTACACGCGAAGAATATGAGAAAGACTTAGAGAATGTTTTGAAACCTGTTGATGAACAACGTATGAGTAAAGATGAATACGATAAACGTTATGCAACACTTGAATTTGGTATGATTGAGAATTACATTACACCACAGAAATTTGTGGATATGTTTAATAAATTATTGGCAATGTATCAGGAGTCGAGAAAGGACGTGTACGAACGTAATTATCCAAGAGAATTTATTTAGGGGGTTGTTGTGATATTTATAGTTAAAGTCGGCGACGATTATACGGAAGAAGATTTGATGAGTTTACACAAAAGACTCTCGGATGAGTTAAATGAGGGAAAGAATAATACAGTTATGTGTTTGCCTTCAGATTGTGATTATGACTGTATTAATGAATATGACTTGAAAAATACTAAAATCATAGTCAGCAAGATTTAAAAGGGGGTTGTTGTGATATGGGCGGTCACAATATAAAAGAGAATGGATCAGGTAAATATGATCCTACAGCATATAATGCTATTCGAAATGTCAGCATGGATGAGCAGGCCGAAGAAGAGAAATTTAAGAAGCTTCTAGGCACTATATTTAATTTATGTGAATTGTCAGGTTTTCATCTGGAAGAAAGAATAGTAGTTAAAAACAAACGAACAGGAAGAATTTGGAGGTAATAAATATGGGATGGTTATTTACAATCGGTTTTATGATTGCTGGTTGCGTTACTGGAAATACAGACGCATTTACATGTGCTGGATTATTTGCCATAGCCGGAGCGATTGCTTTTAATTGTGGTGGTAAGTAGAAGAGACTTATGCGGAAGAAAAAAGGTAGACCTAAGAAAGAAGATAATAAGGTGTTTGGTTATAGACTAAGACTGACTAAGGACGAGTACGAAAGACTTGACAATTTAAGTAAAAAGACTGGCGAAACAAAAATTAATCTACTTTTAGAGGGTTTTAAAATGGTGGAAAATTTGAAAAAAATCCAATTGAACGACGATTAATTGGATATCCAAAAAATACAAAATTATTAATTGGATATCCAAAAAATAGATTAAAGGGGGTGATAAATGAGGGAATAATTGGATACACAATAATTCCGGTCAGAAGTAGAAACTATTAATTGGATATCCAAAAAATACAAAAAATAAGAAAATTTTTAAAAATTATGCAAAAAACTTAACTTTTGACCGGATTTTGAGGGATTTTTAGCGTTTTTTAGGTGTTTTTAGAGTTTCGTATAAGGAACACTATATTAGCTATACGAAAATATTAATATTTTAATAATTTTATATAGTAAATTGTTCGTTCCTTATACGAAACTTCTATTAAGAAAGGAGTGCCGTATGACTGAACAGAATTATTTGGAAGCGTTTGCCTATAATCTTGATTACATTATGCAAGACGAAGGTATTAGCCAGAGTGAATTAGCTAAGCGAAGTAACATAGGAAAAAGCACGATAAGTAAATATTTAAACGCAAAGCAGATGCCTACCATGAAAGCTATATCAAATATTTGTTATGCTCTTGATTGCGAGTTTGAAGATATTATTCCACTCACATCGTCTTTGGTCGAGATATAAAAAAGGAGAGCGATATGCATAAAGAAAATAGTTTTAATATTGATGAGTGGTTATGGGATGAGTTTAATCTCTCAGGAGTATTCTACGGCCAAACTATTGATGATGTGGTATATGCTAAGCAGATTGGAGAATATGAGATATGCTTTGTTATGGATAATAATAAAAAATATATATACGATGCAAGCCAACAATACACCAGACGTATTCCAAATGATTTTAATGAGCTAACAGAAAAATGGTTCCATAAAGATGCTCATATCAGATTATATTCTAAGATACGACAATCAGGGATTCGTCAATCTGAATTATCAGAAATGACCGGGATATCTCAAGGAACCATAAGTAACTACATGAATGGATATACATCACCAACAATCGATAATCTTTTTAAGATTGCTAAGGCGTTGAAATGTCGAGTCGAAGATTTTATCTATGTCGAAGATGTATATAAATAAAAACATCAGAGGCGCTAGTCTAACTAGCCCTCTTTTTTTGTTGGAAAGGAAAATACATATTGGATTCATTTAATACAAAAAGAAAAGGGGTTGCTGTAACGATTGTTGAAACCGGTGAGACATTTAATTCTATCAAAGCTTGTGCTGACTATATTGGCGGAAACCCAGCATATATAAGCAGGGTCGTCAATCACGAGTCAGGATTTAACACATGCAAAGGATATCACATAGTTAAAGCGGGTGAGGAACCGGTAATAAAAGAAGCTCCTCAAATAATAATAGTTGAGACAGGAGAGAGTTTTAATACTATCCGAGAGTGTGCCGAAGCTATACATGGTAGTTCGAGTGTTGTATGCGATATTCTTAACGGAAAGAGAAACCGTAAGACCCATAAAGGATACCATTTTAAACGAGTGCGAACAAATTAGCACGCTAAAATAACATCCCCTTTTATAGAGAGAAGATAACCGATTTGTTGTCTTCTTTTATTTTTTTGGCTTTTAGCTCAGTAGGTGAGAGCGCCGGCCTTATAAGCCGTATGTCGTGGGTTCGAGTCCCACAAAGCCAATATTTACAGAAAGGGGTTTAGTTATGCGTGAGAGTGAATTTCAGGCAGATCTTAAAAAAGAATTAAAGAAAAGGTATCCGGGATGTATCATAACAAAACTTGATTCGGGGTACATTCAAGGTATTCCAGATTTCCTCATTCTTTACAAGAATCGTTGGGCTACTTTAGAAAACAAAAGAAGTAAGACTGCTTCGCATAGACCGAATCAGGAATATTATGTGAACAAAATGAACGACATGTCGTTTTCGAGATTTATATATCCCGAGAACAAAGATGAAGTGTTAGAGGAACTTGATCAGCACTTCAATTAAGGAGGCAAAACATGATATTTGAAAAGCATACACGACTTGAGGGTTTACATGCACCATTTAGTGCAAGTTCTAGTGCTTGGCTTAGATACAATGATGATAAAGCATTAGAAGTGTATAACAATAAAAAAGCCGCAGAAATGGGAACTAAATTGCACGCATGGGCTAAACAGACAATCGACTTAGGAATAAAACAACCTCGCTCTAAAAAAACTCTTTACTCATACGTAAATGATGCTATCGGGTTCAAGATGAGCACTGAGGTTGTTTTGTTTTATTCTGAGAGATTCTTTGGTACAGCAGATGCTATATCTTTCAGAAACAACATGTTAAGAATACACGATTTAAAAACCGGAAAAACCGGAAAAATAGAGGACCATATAGAGCAGCTTGAAGTGTATGCTGCTTTATTTTGTTTAGAGTACAAAATTAAACCAGGCTCAATCGATATAGAACTTAGATTATACAAACAGGATGAAGTATTAGTTCATCATCCAGAAGTAGACGCCATAACACACATCATGGATAGAATCATTCATCTTGATAAGTTATTAGCGTCAGTGGAAGGTAAGGAGGTATAACCATATGAATCCTATAGCAGAAGAGATTGAATCATATTACGGTTGTGGTTCTGAAACCGATAAAGAAGTATTAGAGCATTATGGTATGCCTCGCCGTTCTGGTCGCTATCCTTGGGGGTCTGGAGATGAACCTTATCAGCATAGTAGAGATTTTGTTAGTAGAGTAGAAGAGATGCGTAAATCCGGATTCACATACACTGACCCGAAAACCGGTAAGAAATATACAGGGGACAATGCCATTGCAAAGTCTCTCGGGTATTCATCCACTGATTTTCGTACAGTGTATGCAATCGCAAAAGATGCTCGTAGAACTGATGACGTAGCTACTGCAAAGCGACTTAAAGGAAAAGAGGGCATGAATGTATCTGAGATTGGTAGAAAAATGGGTATCAATGAATCCTCGGTAAGATCGCTTCTTAATTCCGATCGTGAATCTCGAATGAAGCAGGCTAGAGATACTGCTGATTTTCTTAAAGAAAGAGTTGATAGTAGCCGACATGGTATGATTGATGTCGGAAACGGCGTAGAGAAAGAACTTCGTATTTCTAAAGAAAAATTAGACCAAGCGTTGTTCATGCTTCAGGCAGAGGGTCACTATGAAGTATATAGTGGTCGATTTGATCAAGTAACAAATAAGGGTCAAATGACAACACAAAAAGTATTATGCAAACCAGGGACAGAGCATAAAGATATTTATCAACTCGATAAAATTGATACTGTGAAAGACTATATTTCGAGAGACGATGGAAAAACTTTTGAAAAGAAATTCCATTATCCAGAAAGTATGGATTCTAAACGATTGAAGATAAGATATGCTGAAGACGGCGGTGTGGAACGAGATGGTCTTGTTCAGCTTCGCCCTGGTGTTCCTGATTTATCACTTGGTGAATCTCGATATTCGCAGGTTCGTATCATGGTTGACAATAAGAAATACATAAAAGGTATGGCAGTGTATGGTGATCCGAAGGATTTTCCACCAGGTGTTGATGTAATATTTAATACCAACAAACACAAAGACAAATCTAAGCTGGAAGTATTGAAAGATATTAAATCAGACCCTGATAACCCATTCGGCTCACTCATTAAAGACGCTGACCAAGGCGGACAATATTGGTACACAGACAAGTCAGGTAAAAAGAAACTTGGTCTTATTAATAAAAGATCGGACGAAGGTGATTGGACAGAATGGAAAGATGCACTTCCTTCTCAGTTCTTATCAAAACAAACGAAATCTATGGCAGAAAAGCAGCTCGGTATAGCCAAGGCTAACAAAGAAGAAGAGTTTGCAGAGATTATGGCACTTACTAACCCGACCATTAAGAAGTATTATCTAAACAAATTTGCTCAGTCGTGTGATTCAGCGGCTGTGCATATGAAAGCGGCAGCATTACCCGGACAAAAATACCATGTAATATTACCGATGACAACAATGAGTGATCGAGAAGTATATGCTCCTAATTATGCAGATGGAACTAAACTTGCTCTCATCAGATACCCTCATGGTGGAACATTTGAAATACCTATTGTTACAGTAAACAATAAAAATAGAGAAGGTATTAAGATGATTGGTAAGACTTCCGTTGATGCTATCGGAATTAATAGTAAGGTGGCAGAACGATTGTCTGGGGCTGATTTTGATGGCGACACTGTAATGTGTATACCTACAGGTAATGGTAAAGTAAAAGTTGCTAATAAACCACCATTGAAAGAATTGGAAGGTTTCGATAATAAGTTAGAATATGGAACAGTGATGAAAATTGGCTCTGATAAAAAAGAACATTACTATCGTAATGGCAACGAAGTTCAGATTATGAAGAAGACTGATACCGAGATGGGACGAATTTCAAATCTTATCACCGATATGACATTGCTTGGGGCCGACGATCATGAAATAGCCCGAGCGGTTAAACATTCAATGGTTGTAATTGATGCCGAAAAGCATAAGCTCGATTACAAAGCTTCTGAAAAAGATAACAACATATCAGCTCTTATGAAGAAATACCAAGGTAAAGCGAGAGGTGGAGCTTCTACTATTGTATCTCGTGGTTCAGGGGAGAAAGATGTAGTCAAACGACAAGGAACCCCTAAGATTAATCAGAAAGGTAAAGATTGGTATGACCCGTCAAGACCAGAAGGGGCTTTGATTTACAGAAAAGCCGACGACGCTGATTACATAGTAACTAAGGTTAATAAACGTACTGGCGAAACCACAGAAGTGGTTAAGACTCGGACTCAGAAGTCTACTAAGATGGCAGAGACTGACGATGCTATGACATTAGTATCCGAGCGTAAACATCCTATGGAACTTGTGTATGCTGAATACGCCAATAGTATGAAAGCAATGGGAAATAAAGCACGGACTGAAATGGTGAATACCGGGAAAATTGCCTATAATAGAGATGCTAAGAGAAAATATGAAAATGAAGTAGAAAGTCTTACCGAAAAACTTAGAAAGGCTGAGCTTAATACTGTTAGAGAAAGAACTGCCAATAGAATGGCAGCAGCCACTGTCGCTGCTAAGAAGAAAGCTGCTGAAGAAGCAGGCGAGAAATTAAAATCTAAAGATATTAAGAAAGCAGGACAAGTTGCTCTGACTAAATATCGTGAAGAAGTTGGCTCTATTGCGAGAAAAGAAAGAAACATTATCATTAACGATAAAGAATGGGAAGCTATTCAATCTGGTGCTATTAGCGAGACGACTTTAAAACGAATACTTAATAATTGTGATCCAGATTCGTTAAGACAGCGTGCGATGCCTAAAGAATCAAAGACACTTACCACAGCTAAAGTGAACCGAATCAAAGCGATGTCTGCATCGTATACAATAGCACAGATTGCAGATAAGCTTGGCGTTTCTACGTCAACTGTTTCTAAGTATCTTAAAGCAGCATAAAGAAAAGGAGTGAATTTGAATGACTAATGATTGTAGATTAACTACATTTGATAATCCTTTTGACCCATTTGAACAGTTCACTCAATGGTTTCTGTTTGATGTAGAAAAAGGTTACAACACTTGCTCGATATTAGGTAGGATTGAGCAGATTACTGATGATATGTCAGAAAAAGAGTCTGATGAAGAACATGAAAGAGCAATCGATACAATAATCGACAATGATTTCTTAAATATTTACAAAAAAGTTTGGCGAAATGGAAAACGTTTACCAACAGAAAGTAAGACACCAGCATAGAGAGCTAAAAAGGCATAGGGGGGTCTCGAAAATTACACCCCCTCCATGCATCGCGCCGGTCCTCAAAAAATCTGCGGCGGGAATTTCGTGGAAACAATTTATATTTTCATTATGTGGTGTTTAGAGGAGTTTACAGGTATTACAGGTTAAGTTGATGGTTTATTAAGTTTCTGGTTACTTTTTGACATATGGTTTATCTCCTTTCGCCTCCAAAAGGTAGGTCATTCATCCTGTAAACTCTTCTAAAGACTACATAAACTATGCGAATACTACATGGGAGGAGGTTGTAAGTATGGCTAAAGTTAAGAAAACTGGGACCACTCGTAAGATGAGACCAGCTATAACACCTGAAGCTAGAGAGAATCAGATGATTTCGCTTGCTATGGATTGTGCTGAGCAGCAGCTTTTAGACGGAACAGCTTCTTCTCAGGTGATAACACACTTTTTAAAGCTCGGTACGGAGCGGGAAAGACTAGAAAGAGAGAAACTTGAAAAAGAGAATGAACTCCTTAGGGCAAAAACAGAAGCGATTGAATCTGGAGAAGAGATGAAAGGCTTGTATGAAGAAGCTATCAAAGCTATGCGAAATTATGCGGGGCAGGGTGATCTAGATGAGTATTAAAACATATTCAGAGTTAATTGCTCTACCTACATTTGAAGAACGATTCAGATATCTCAAGCTATCCGGACAAGTTGGAGTTGATACTTTTGGGTTTGATCGATGGCTTAATCAGGCATTCTACAAATCTAAGGAATGGCTTGCTATAAGAGATCATGTAATATTCCGAGATAACGGTTGTGATCTTGGTGTAAAAGGTCGAGATATACATAGCAGAGTTTTAATTCATCATATGAATCCTATAACGAAAGAAGATATTCTTAACAGAAGTGATTTTCTGTTGAATCCTGAATATCTCATCACAACAATGAAAATCACACATGATGCTATTCACTATGGAGATGAAAGTATATTATTCAATGAACCAATAACTAGGACAAAGAATGATACTTGTCCGTGGCGTCATGATTAATAAGAAAGGAGGTATTACTGTGGAAAGTATACTTACATCAATTAAGTTATTGCTTGGAATCACAGAAGATTATGAACACTTTGACAATCAGATAGTTGCTCATATAAACTCAGTTCTTATGATTCTTACGCAGCTGGGTGTTGGTCCGCCGGACGGTTTCATCGTCAAAGACAAGTCTGATACATGGAACGAGTTTATTCCTGATGGAAAGAATCTTGAGCTTGTTAAGTCATATATACACTTAAAAGTTAAGTTACTTTTCGATCCACCTTCCAGTTCCGTTGTTATGGAAAGCACTAATAGAATGATTAATGAATTCGAATGGCGACTCAACGCAGCAGCGGAATCTAAAATGCAGGAGGTGAGTGAAAATGAATGATAACGAATTATACCATCATGGTATATTAGGCCAAAAATGGGGTGTCAGACGATACCAGAACAAAGATGGAAGTCTTACTCCAGCCGGACGAAAGAAAGTCGCTAAGATGAAATCCCAGTATACAGAATTAACTGGTAAGCAGCTTAGACGAAGTCCGACAAAGAAGTCAAGTTCTTCCAACAGTGAATCAAAACCTCAAAATGAAAGTTTAGAAGAGAAGACAAGGAAGCTTCAGACTCAGAAGAATTATCTCCAGACACAGAGAGATGTTCTTGATTTGCAGAGGCAAATTTCTGCAATGAGTCCTCAGAAAGTTTCCAAGGGTAAGTCATTTGTTCAGAAGTTTGGGCCGACAATTGCTAGAACAGCGTGGAATGATGTCGGTAAGCCTACCCTTAACAAATATCTTGAAAAGAAATTAGGTCTTAAGAATGCTGTTAGCGAATCTGAACGATTAGCTAAAGAAGCTAAAGATTATGAAAACAGGCAGAAGGTTGACAAAGGTCAGCAATACTTCAAAGAAGGAAAATATGCTGAGAAGAAAAAGCATAACAGTTCTAACGAGACCGAACAAACAGAAACCTGGACAGGTACTGTAGAAGGTAAAAGTACAAGCAGAACTAAACATCAGCAGCAAACGCGATCAAGGCGAAACGATGATCCAATCGATGTTGAATGGACAGAAGTTAATTCTGACAGAAGACCAAAATATCCTCTGTTGCCAGTGAAAAAGAAGAAAAAGAAGTAGGTGAATAATTATGGCTTTATCAAACACTGCCACGCCAAAGTATTACGGCATGTTTCGTGAAGCCGTAATGAGAGGCGAAATTCCAGTCTGTGAAGAGATAGAAATGGAAATGAATCGAATAGACACTTTAATTGCTAACCCTGGAATTTGGTATGATGACCAAGCGATTCAGGGTTTTATTAATTATTGCGAAAACGAGCTTACTCTAACTGACGGTGAAGATTTACACCTACTTGATTCATTCAAACTTTGGGCCGAGCAAATATTTGGTTGGTATTACTTTGTTGACCGAAGTATCTATGAACCAGATCCAGATGGTCATGGTGGACATTATGTAACCAAAACACTTAAGAAACGATTGATTACTAAACAGTATTTGATTGTAGCTCGAGGTGCTGCTAAGTCAATGTATGCAAGTTGTATACAGAATTACTTCTTGAATGTTGATACTGCAACAACACATCAGGTTACCACTGCTCCGACAATGGCTCAGGCCGAAGAAGTTATGTCTCCGATAAGAACTGCGATTACAAGATCGAGAGGTCCACTCTATAAGTTCTTAACTGAAGGTTCTATCCAGAACACGACTGGATCTAAGGCAAATCGTGTTAAGCTGGCTTCGACTAAGAAAGGAATTCAGAATTTTCTGACAGGTTCACTTCTTGAAGTCAGACCTATGTCCATTGACAAGTTACAGGGATTACGAGTCAAGATAGCAACTATTGACGAATGGCTTTCGGGCGATATACGTGAGGATGTCATCGGTGCTTTGGAACAGGGTGCTGCAAAAGAACAAAGTGGCGGTAAGAATGACGACTATCTGATTGTCGCTATTAGCTCAGAGGGTACAGTCCGTAATGGTAGTGGCGACACAATCAAAATGGAATTAATGAAGATACTTAAGGGCGAGTATAATGCTCCTCATACTTCTATCTTCTGGTACAAACTTGATTCCATTGATGAAGTATCTGATCCGGCAACGTGGCTCAAAGCAAATCCTAACATCGGAAAGACTGTTACATATGAGACTTATCAGTTAGATGTAGAAAGAGCAGAAAAGAACCCAGCAGCAAGGAACGACATTCTGGCAAAACGATTCGGTATACCTATGGAGGGTTATACATACTACTTCACTTATGAAGAAACACTCCCTCATAGAAAGAAAGAATACTGGCAGATGCCTTGTGCTCTTGGAGCCGATTTATCGCAGGGTGATGACTTCTGTGCTTTCACATTTATGTTCCCATTACGAGATGGATCATTTGGAATCAAGACTCGAAATTACATAACAGAGTTAACACTTATGAAATTGCCGTCTGCTATGAGAATCAAGTATGACGAGTTTATGAAAGAAGGTAGCTTAATAGTTATGCCCGGAACTGTTTTGGATATGATGGAAGTTTATGAAGACTTAGATAATCATATCGCTGAAAGAGAATACGATGTTCGATGTTTTGGTTATGACCCATACAATGCTCGAGAGTTTGTTGAGCGATGGGAACGAGAGAATGGTCCATTCGGAATTGTTAAAGTAATTCAAGGAGCTAAGACTGAGTCTGTTCCTCTTGGTGAGTTGAAGAAACTTGCCGAAGAGAGAATGCTTCTATTCGATGAAGACTTAATGACATTTACTATGGGTAACTGTATCACCCTTGAAGATACAAATGGAAACCGAAAACTTTTGAAGAATCGATATGACCATAAGATAGATGCTGTCGCAGCTATGATGGATGCTTATGTCGCCTTCAAGATTAATAGAGAAGCTTTTGAGTAAGGAGGCTAATATGGAATTAAAAGAAACCATTGATCTCATGAATAGTGACGATTATAAAGAGAGATTCAAAGCCGAGTATCTTCAGGTAAAGATTCGTTATGAAAAATTACGAAAGATGCTCGTTAAGTTAGATGCCGGAACACTCGACTTCACTCCAAAATGCACTAAAGCATTACTTCTTGAGCAGAAGCGTTATATGAGTGAGTATATCCGCTGTTTAGAAGTTAGAGCTGAGGTTGAAGGTGTAGAGCTCGAGTAGAGGTGATTAGATTATGGGTAGTGCTTGGAAAAAACATAAATATATAGCAATCAAAAATGGACGCTATATCTATCCAGGTGATGAGAAAAAAGGCAAAAAGCTAGTGCAGGATGATTATACACATATGCGTGCTAGAATGAAACGTCTTAAACGTCGGCAACGAAAATTTGAATCACAGATAGACGATAATGCGTTAGGGGATGCTGAAAAAACCAAAAGAGCATACGATGCTGGAGACAAACTTGACGAAACATTAGATAAAATGGAACGTTTAAGAGCTAACATGAAACGTCGTCGTGCTGCTTATAAGACAACTTTTGGAAATAAAATAAAAGATGATTTGAATCCTAAAAAGAAGTCTACTATAAAAAACGCTAAACAAGCCGCAGCTAAGCAGGAGAAATTAAAGAAACAGGTAGCTGAGTTAGAAAATCAGCGAAAAGAATATAAAACCAGTTTAAAGACTAGTACAAAGACTGCTAATGAATATTACAAGAAATCAGAAACTGGTAAGAAAGATAAAAATAATGAAAGCTATCAAATTAACGGTATTATCGGTAAAAAGTATGAATCAGCCGGTATTCGGTATGCCCGTAAACTTAATAACACAGAGCGTCGTATAAACGAATTAAACAATCGTATAAAAAGAATCGGCAATAAGTGGTTGAAAGAAAAAGTAGCACTAAAAACAACAGTAGGCCGCAAATCTATGACACGAAAAGCGAAGAGGTGACGACTGAGTAGTGTCCTGCGGCTTATCATATAAGGAGAAAATCAAAATGGAAATTAATATTGGTTCAAGGCTTAAACATGCCTTTAACGCTTTTATGAATCGAGATCCAACATATAAACCAACAGGATCGAGTTATTCTAGCAGACCAGATAGACCCAGACTTTCTCGAGGAAATGAACGGTCTATCATAACTTCAATATTTAACCGTATTGCTCTCGATGTCGCTGGAATAGACATCAAACATTGTAGACTCGACGAAAACAATAGATACATAGAAGATATTAAGTCAAATCTTAATGAGTGTCTTAGTACAGAGGCTAACATCGATCAGACTGGACGAGCATTTATTCAGGATGTAGTTATGTCTATGCTTGATGAGGGATGTGTTGCTATAGTACCAGTAGACACCACAATCAATCCAAAGATCACAAGTTCTTATGACATATTGTCTATGCGAACTGGAAAGATTTTAGATTGGTATCCAGAACATGTAAGAGTTCGAGTGTATAACGATAAGACTGGCGAGAAAGAAGATATTCTTCTACCAAAGAAACAAGTTGGTATTATTGAGAATCCATTATATGCGGTTGTAAATGAGCATAACTCAACCATGCAACGGTTAAAAAGAAAGCTGGCTTTATTGGATGTGACAGATGAACAAACGGCATCCGGTAAGTTGGACTTAATTATACAGTTACCTTATGTTGTTAAAACAGAAGCAAGGCGTGAGCAGGCTAATCGACGACGACAGGATCTCGAAGAACAGTTAGCTGGTTCTAAGTATGGAATAGCTTATGCTGACGGTACTGAGAAGATAACACAGTTAAATCGATCACTCGAAAACAATCTTCTAAAGCAAATAGAATACTTAACTAATATAGTGTATAGCCAGTTAGGTATTACGCAAGAGGTTCTCAATGGGACCGCCGATGAAAAAACTATGCTGAACTATAATAATAGGACAGTTGAACCTATTCTGTCAGCAATTGTAAACGAAATGAAACGAAAGTTTCTCACTAAAACAGCTCGGTCACAGGGACAGTCGATCTCCTATTTTACAAACCCATTCAAGCTAGTTCCAGTCAATGATATGGCTGAAATTGCTGATAAGTTTACTCGAAATGAGATTATGACATCCAACGAAATCAGACAGGTAATCGGAATGAGACCATCCGAGGACCCTAAAGCAGACGAACTTATTAACAGTAACATAAGTCAGCCTGATGAAACGGAACAGCCCTATAATGAAATGACTGAAGATTCTGAAGAAGGAGGAGAAAATCAAAATGGGTAGTTATGACTTTGGCGGATGGGCTACACGAAACGATTTAAAGTGTAGTGATGGAAGAACAATCCGCAGAGACGCATTCAAAGATAATGATGGATGCAAAGTCCCATTAGTTTGGAATCATGAACATAATGACCCGAATGCTGTATTAGGTCATGCCATGCTTGAAAACCGTGATGACGGCGTTTATGCATATGGTAAGTTTAATGACACTGAACAGGGGCAACATGCTAAGAAATTACTCCAGAACGGGGATATTAGATCCTTGTCTATTTGGGCTAACCAGCTTAAACAGATTGGTTCTGATGTAATGCATGGAAATATTAGAGAACTTAGTCTTGTATTATCCGGAGCTAATCCTGGAGCATATGTAGACTTTGTAATGGCTCACAGTGAAGGTGAAGAGGATACTATGTATGCTTCTTATGATGAGAACATCATGCTCTATCACTCTGATGAGCCTAAAGAAAAGAAAGGAGAACCGGATATGGGCGACGATAATAAAGCACCTGAAAATTCTGGATCTAAAAAAACAATACAGGAAGTTATTGATAGTATGACTGAAGAACAGCAAGAGGTCATGTATGAAATGGTCGGCCAGGCTCTTGAAGAGAATGGCGTATCTGATGACGATAGTAATGATGATGAGGAGGAAGATGGAATGAAGCATAACGTATTCGATAAAGAAGAAATGCAGCAGCCAAATGTACTTAGCCACTCCGATGAGGAAGCTATTATTTCTTTAGCTAAACAGAGTGGTGTAGGTAGTCTAAAAACAGCTATGGAAATTTATGCTGAGGAGAACTTTGGTGATACTCTTGCACACGGTGTATTCACTGATGCTGATACTGAGAAATTATTCCCAGAGTACGAGCTGCTTAAGAAAGGTGAACCGGAGACACTGGAAAGAGACCAGAGCTGGATCGCAGCAGCAATCTCTAAGATCCATAAATCTCCATATAGTCGTATTCGTACAAGACAGGCGGATGCTCGAATTGCTGAGCTGAAAGCTAAGGGTTATCAGAAGAAAGGTAACTACAAACAGAACATGGCGGATATCAAGATGATCGGAAGAACAACTGATCCTCAGACTATCTACATCAAAGATGATATGCATCGTGATGATATTATTGATATCACAGATTTCGATGTTGTAGCATACCAGTGGAAATTAATGCGTCACATCCTGGACGAAACTCTTGCTATGGCTGCACTGGTTGGTGACGGTCGTGAAGAAGGCGACCCAGACAAGATCCATGAAGATCACATTCGTTCAATCTGGCATGATGATGATCTGTATTGTATCCATCAGGATGTAGACTTTGAAGCAGCTAAGACTAAACTTCAGGGTACTAACACCAGTGTAAACTTCAGTGAGAACTACATCAAAGCTGAAGCAATGATTGAAGCAGCTTTATATTCTCGTGAGAAATTCAAAGGTTCTGGAACACCAGATCTTTACTGCACACCACATCTGTTAAATGTAATGCTTCTGGCCCGTGACTTAAATGGTCGTCGTATTTACGATTCCAAAGCGGATCTTGCAGCAGCACTTAACGTTGGTGAAATTCATACTGTAGAGCAGTTTGAAGGACTTCAGAGAGAAACATCTGACGGTCATAAGAAAGGTCTTCTTGGTCTGTTTGTAAACCTTGCTGACTATCAGTTTGGTTCCACAAAGGGTGGAGAGATTACTAAATTCGAAGACTTCGACATGGACTTCAACAGATATAAATATATGTTGGAGACACGTCTGTCAGGTTCCCTTATTAAACTGTATTCTGCAATCGCTCTTGAAGAGCCAATTAGCTAATAAGTAAAAGGAGGATATTGTAATGGATAGAATTTTTCATCATGATGACACAATGTATGAAGCAGCAACCAAGGTTTATGTAAAATCTGACGGTTATGCATACTTGGAAGAAGGTTTCAAAACAAAGGTTTCAGCTGATGTTCTGGAAGACCTGTTTGTTAGGGGGCTGATTATTGTTGATACGGGAGTAATGTATAAACCTATCAGCTTCAAAGTTGTAAGCAAGGTTGCTACAGTTACTTATGCTAAGACTAACGGTACAACAGCTACACAGGCTGATCTTGCCACAGCTAAATCTGCCTAGGTGAAATATTATGAGTAAATGGTTTGGTAAAATCGGCTATGCTATAACAGGAGAAACTGAGCCTGGCGTGTGGGAAGATACTATTGTCACAAGAGATTATTATGGTGATCTAATCAGTGATAAGTACAGGCGTCAGTCGTCAGGCAATGTCAACGATGACATCAATCTCACGAGTGTGATTAGCATTATAGCCGATCCATTTGCTTATGAGAATTGCTCACATATGGCATACGCTGAAATCATGGGAGCTAGATGGAAGATCACTGATATAGACGTCCATCCCCCTCGATTAAATCTTACAATAGGAGGTGTCTACAATGGGAACACGGATTGAACTTCAGAGTAAGTTAGAAGAGTTACTTGGTAGTAGACAGGTTTATTACCAGCCTCCCGAAACCGTCAAAATGGAGTACCCAGCTATTGTGTACTCCAAAAGTAATATTAGGACTGCTAGTGCTAATGACACTAAGTATTCCAAAATTAATAGATACGATGTAACAGTCATATCTAAGAAACCTGACGATCCAGTTCTTGATAAGTTGTTAGGTTTACAGTATTGCTCTTATGACAGGCATTACAAATCTGATAATCTTAATCATGATACATTTAGTCTATATTTTTAAAGGAGGGCAAATAAATGGCTACTCAGAGATTAACATGGGACGATGCCGGTAAAAGACTTTATGAAACCGGTGTAAAACAGGGAGTTTTTTACCCGCAGGACGATAACGGCGCATACCCAAAAGGCGTAGCTTGGAATGGTCTTACAGCTGTAACTGAATCTCCAGAGGGAGCAGAACCTACTCCATTATATGCTGATGATATTAAGTATTTGAATCTTCTTTCTGCAGAGGAATTCAAAGCCACTGTTGAAGCTTATACATATCCGGACGAATTTGCAGAATGCGACGGTTCTGGATCTCTTGTTGAAGGTGTTACTATCGGTCAGCAGGATCGTAAGACATTCGGTCTTAGTTACAGAACTTCACTCGGTAATGATGTTAAAGGTAATGAATATGGTTACAAGCTTCATATTGTATACGGTTGTCTTGCTGCTCCATCCGAGAAAGCATATGCTACTGTAAATGATTCACCAGAAGCTATCACTTTCTCTTGGGAAGTATCAACTACACCTGTTAATGTAACAGGATTCAAACCTACAGCATCTCTTGTTCTTGATTCTGTTAAACTTGGTGCAGCTAAGATGAAAGCTATTGAGGACGTTCTGTACGGTAGTTCAGCAGCAGAAGCTCGCTTACCATTACCCGATGAAATTAAGTCTATTATCGAAAGCGCTGCGGCGTAAATTAAATACCATTAGGACCCTGTCTATGTAGGCGGGGTCTTTTTGTTTCTAAAAATGAAAGGAGAAAAACTATGTTAAAGAAGGAAATTACTTATAAGGATTATAACGGAACTGAGAGAACTGAATCATTCTATTTCAATCTTAGCCAGGCAGAGCTTATGGAAATGGAGATGAGCACTTCAGGCGGATACGCCGAAATGGTTCAGGCAATTGTAGCAGCTCAGGATGCACCATCTATTATTAAGATTTTCAAGGATCTTATCCTTAAGGCTTATGGTGAGAAATCTCCAGATGGTAAGAGATTCATTAAATCCAATGAGCTTTCAACAGCTTTCTCTCAGACAGAAGCTTACTCTAATTTGTTCATGGAATTAGCTACAGATGCTGACAAAGCAGCAGAATTCGTGAATCGAATTATCCCAGCTGATGTTGCAGCAGAAGCAGCTAAACAGGGGATTGCTCCAGTTGTTTAATTAAATATGAAAACAATGGAGGATGAGTGATGCTTACTATAACAATACCGGCTACCGAATCGGAACAATGGGATGAAGCCAAAGAAGAATTTGTCTATCAAACTGTTGAGAAAGAGCAGGTGTTGCACTTAGAGCATTCACTCATCGCTCTTTCTAAGTGGGAGTCAAAATGGCATAAACCTTTTCTAACTGATAAGGAGCTGACTCTTGATGAAACAATAGATTATATAAAATGTATGACACTCGATAAGAATATTGATTCTAAAGTGTACGACCGATTAACTCAATCGAATATTGTAGAAATTCGAGAATACATGAACGATTCGATGACCGCCACAACATTTCCTAAACGTAGCGAGTCAAAAAATAACGGAGAGCAGACTACGTCTGAACTTATTTATTATTGGATGATAGCCAACAATATTCCTGTCGAGTTTGAAAAATGGCATATTAAAAGACTCTTAACTTTGATAAGGGTATGTAGTGTTAAAAATTCGCCATCAAAGAAAATGAGTCGAAATGAAATTCTTAGACAAAATACCGAGCTAAATGCTGCTCGGCGAAAACAATTACATACTAAGGGGTGATAGATATGGCTACAGTAAGTAAAAAATGTATCAACCTTGTTAAAGAGTTTGAGGGCTGTAAATTAAAAGCCTACAAAGATGAGGTCGGTGTTTGGACCATCGGGTATGGTATTACAAACTCCGACAAGAGTATCACCAAAACAACTATTAAATCTGGACTTACGATTTCTCAAGCTACTGCTGAATCATGGCTCACAAAATCGTTAAATCAGAAGTATCTTCCTCTTGTTATGAAATATGACAAAACATACAAGTGGAATCAGAACGAAATCGATGCTTTAGTTTCATTTGCTTATAACATCGGCAGTATCAAACAGTTGACTGCTAATGGCACTAGAACTAGAAAAGAGATTTCAACAGCTATGCTTAAGTATAACAAAGCTGGCGGTAAAGTATATCGCGGTCTTACTCGTCGTAGAGTCGCAGAACAGAAATTGTTCTTGACACCAGTAGAGACTGCTAAAAAGAAAACAGTAGAAAAAGACTACACAAAAGATAGAGTTGCCGGCGTCAAATATTTTAGCACGTTGAAGAACGACGACGTTAAATCCATTACGGAGTTCTTACATAACAGAGAAATTGGTGCTGGCAGTAATAATTTAGGTAAGATTGCGGCAGCTAATGCCGATAGTACAGAAGTTAAAAACGCGTTATTCGCACTCGCAAAGAAAGGTCTACTTATCAAGCCTGATGGTTTGAATAAATGGACTTCCAAGTAGGAGGTAGCAGTTTGATAACTTTTAGACAAAAGGGTGATTTCTCTAAGGCTTCTCGATATCTTGAAAGACTTAAAGAAGCTGCAAAACTCGGTGTGTTAGACAAGTACGGCCGAGAAGGAGTGGCCGCCCTTGCGTCTGCTACGCCGACAGAAACTGGTTTAACAGCCAGTTCGTGGACTTATGAAATAGAACGTAAAGGAAGCTCTGTTTCTATAGTCTATAAAAACTCAAACATTAACAAAGGTGTTCCTATTGCAGTTATCTTGCAGTATGGACATGGAACTGGAACTGGCGGATGGGTTCAGGGTCGAGATTATATCAATCCGGCTATTCAACCAGTTTTTGATAGAATTGCTGATGAAGCTTGGAAGGAGGTTACTAGGATATGAGTACGACTGTTGACAGTAGAGTCGTTGAGATGCGGTTTGATAACAAACAGTTTGAGAGTAATGTTCAGACCAGTATGTCGACACTCGATAAATTGAAGCAAAAGTTAAATCTATCTGGTGCCTCCAAAGGGCTGGATGGACTTAATACAGCAGCTAAGAATGTTGATATGAATAGTCTTGGTCGTGGTGTTGAGACGGTGACTGCTAAGTTTTCAGCATTACAAGTAATGGGTGTAACAGCCCTTGCTAATATTACAAATTCAGCAGTAAATGCCAGTAAGAACCTAGTTTCAGCTTTGACTATTGATCCGGTTAAGGATGGTCTCGCTGAGTATGAGACTCAGATTAATGCTGTACAGACTATCTTGGCGAATACTCAAAAAGAGGGCACAAACGTTAAACAAGTTAATGCAGCTCTTGATGAGTTAAATACCTATGCTGATAAGACAATTTATAACTTTACCGAAATGACCAGAAATATTGGTACGTTTACTGCTGCCGGTGTTAAGTTGGACACCTCAGTAAAAGCTATCCAGGGTATTGCTAACTTAGCAGCTATATCTGGATCAACATCGCAGCAAGCGTCCACAGCGATGTATCAGCTTTCTCAGGCATTAGCCGCTGGTAAAGTTCAGCTTATGGACTGGAACTCAGTTGTAAATGCGGGTATGGGTGGTCAGGTATTTCAGGATGCACTTGTTCGAACTTCAGAACATTTAAAAACTGGAGCTAAAGAAGCTATAAAGACTTATGGTACATTTCGTGAAAGTTTGACCAAAGGTGAATGGCTAACCACTGAAGTATTAACAGAAACTTTAAATCAGTTATCTGGAGCATATTCTAAAGCAGATTTAATAGCACAGGGATATTCTGAAAAGCAGGCTGAAGAGATAGTTAAGTTGGCCGACACCGCTGTAGATGCAGCTACAAAGGTTAAGACATTCTCTCAGTTAATTGATACTTTAAAAGAGGCTCTTGGTTCTGGATGGACTACAACATGGCGTCTTATAATTGGTGACTTTGAGGAAGCTAAATCCTTATGGACTAGTGTTTCAGATGTTCTTGGCGGATTTATTAACAAGATGTCTGATGCTAGAAATAGTTTACTTGAGAGTGCTCTTGGTAAAGGGTTTACAAGCCTTTCCGATAAGATTACTAAAATTGTAGAACCTGTTAAGAAAACTTCTGAAACAATTAAGAAGTCAGTTGACACAGTTTCTAAATTAGGAGATGTTGTTGATAATGTTATTCTTGGTAAGTTTGGCAATGGTGAAGAACGTTTCAACGCTTTAACCAAAGCTGGACAGAATTATTATCGAGTGCAGAATAAAGTAAATGAAACTCTTGGAAATAGCTTCCGTTACACAAAAGAACAGATAGCATCTCAGGATAAATTACTTGGTTCTAAAAGTAAATCAGTAGAAAAAACCAAAGAAGAAACGAAAGAAACAGGTAAACTCACTGAAGAGAAGAAGAACCTCATTAAGAAAATAGCTAGTATGACCGAGGAACAAATGCGTTCTAAAGGTTATACTGACGAACAGATTGCTGCATTTAAGGAACTTGGAGAAACGGCTGATAAACTAGGTATGCCTTTGAATGAGTTCATTGACAACATGGACAAAATTACAGGTCGATGGTTATTAATAAATTCATTTAAGAACATAGGTCAAAGTATCATCAAAGTTTTCAAAGCTATTGGTGATGCTTGGAAAGAAGTTATTGATCCTATGAGTGCTGATGATTTATTCAACATAATCGCAGCTTTTCATAAGTTCACACGTTCCTTAATAATGACAGATGAAACAGCGGACAAACTCAAACGAACATTCAAAGGAGTGTTTGCGCTTCTCGATATAATCGCAACCATAACTGGTGGTGGTTTGAAATTAGCGTTTAAGGGTATTTCCGCAGTCTTGCATGTATTCGGTCTGAGTTTGCTTGATGTTACAGCTATTGCTGGTGATTTTATAGTTAAAATCAGAGACTTTTTATTTAGCAATAATCTGATTACCAGCGGCTTCAAGTTATTAGCCTCTGGTGTCAAAATAGTAGTTAATGCGTTTAAAAATTTATACAACGCAATTAAAGGATTACCGCAGGTTCAAAAATTCCTTGAGAATATTAACGATATTGACTTATCAGAAGTTGGTAAGAACATCTTAGAGGGACTAAAGAACGGTCTTAAGGACGGTATAAACACAATTCCTAGTATTCTTATTGAAATAGGTAAGAGTATTCTCGACGCTATCAAAGGTGTTCTTGGAATTCATTCGCCATCTACTAAGATGTATGAAGTTGGACAGAACGCTATTCAGGGTTTGATTAACGGACTTAAAGACGGTATCAGTAATCTTGTTAGTATTGCTGGTTTGATAGCTTCTAAGCTTTTCGAAGCAGTAAAGAAAATCGACTGGAATAAAGTATTCGTTGTGGCATCTACAATCGGTTTAGGATTAGTCGTTAAAAGAATAGGCGATATTCTCGACAAATTCGCAAGTCCGTTCGAAGGTCTCGGTGCTGTACTTGAATCAGCGAGTGGAGTGATTGAAGCCTCTACAAAGAATGTTCAGAGAATTCTTAAGAATACTTCTAAAGTAATTAAGAGCTTCTCTAAAGTTCTTAATGCTAAAGCATGGCAAATGAAAGCTAGTGCTTTGAAAGATATGGCTATATCTATTGCTATTCTTGCGGCGGCTGTTTATGTACTAGCTCAGCTTGACGTTGCTCAATTAGCAAAAGGAGTTATTGTTATTGGACTTCTTGCTGGAGTGCTTGTCGGACTCGCTGTGGCGATGAATAAATTTGCTAGTTCGGAAATTGCTTTGGAAAAGAGCAATAGAGGTTTTAGCATTAAGGGACTAAAAACATCTTTAATCAGTATTGGGATGGGTATATTACTCATAGCGACAACTGCCAAAATGTTGGGAGGAATGAATCCAGATGAGATGAAACAAGGCTTCATTGGATTAGCTGGTGTCGTCGCTGCTATAGCAGTTGTCTTCGCCGCATTCGGAACCTTTGTCAAAGGTAAGTCTGCTCAGAACATCGACAAAGCAGGAAAGATGATAAAGAAGATGGCTACAGCTATGCTTCTTATGGCTATTGTTGTCAAACTGGTTGGTATGCTTTCTGCTGAAGAAATGGTTAAAGGTGCTGCTTTCGCGGTTGGCTTTGTGGCTTTTGTTGCAGCATTAACTAAGATCACGTCAATCGGCGGTAAGAGTGTTGATAAGCTCGGCGGTATGATGATTAAGATGGCTTTCGCTATGACACTGATGGTAGGTGTCGTTAAGCTTGCTGGTCACTTATCTGCTGAAGAAATGCTTAAAGGCGCTGCATTTGCGGCAGCATTCGTGTTGTTTGTATGTGGTATAAAGAAAGCCGTAAGTGTTGATCGTGGAACTGAAATGGCTAAGCTTAGTGCTTTACTGTTGTCTGTTTCATTCGCTATGACGCTGATGGTGGGAGTTATTAAGCTAGCCGGGCAGTTATCAGCATCTGAAATGCTCAAAGGCGTAGCATTCGCTGGAGCATTTGTATTATTCGTTAAGGCGTTAGTGAATTCCGTCAAAATGGATTCTGGAAGTTCGATAGCAAAGGTTAGTGGACTGCTGTTATCAATGTCTGTATCCATGTTACTTATGGTTGGCGTGATGAAACTTGTCGGTATGCTCTCAGCAAGCGAGATAATAAAAGGTACCGCTGCTGTAGTAGCGTTCGGAGCTTTAATGATCGCTATGGTTAAAGCTGTAAAAATGGCTGGCCCTGGCGCTGGTAAAGTGGCTGGAACATTAACAGCCATGGCTGTAGCTATTGGTATCATGGCAGGCGTTAGTGTACTGCTCAGTATGGTTGATATAGCTAGTTTGGCTAAAGGATTGACAGCCGTTGGATTATTATCAGCAATGCTTACAGCTATGATCTGGGCTACCAGAGGGGCAAGTGACTGTATGAAGAATCTTATAGTCATGACAACAGCTATTGCTATTATGGCGGGCGCTGTAGCTCTGTTATCTTTACTTGATGCAAAGAAACTCGCTGGGGCAACTATATGTCTGTCTACTTTGATGGGTATGTTTGCTATCATGTCAAAGTCGACACCGTTGATAGTTGGATCTGGTAAGTCATTAGCAATTATGGTTGCGGTTATTGCAGCTTTAGCTGGTATCTGTTACATACTAGCAAGTCTTCCAGCAGAAGCTACAATCGGATCAGCAGTAGCATTATCCACCATGTTGTTGTCAATGGCTGGAGCTTTGACTATCATGAGTAAAATTGGATCAGTAAGTGCAAATGCTCTTGTGGCTATTGGCGTTCTTACTGCGGTAATGGGTGCTATTGGATTGATACTTGGTTTACTTAACAAGTATGATTTAAATGCATCAGTCACAAACGCTACAACATTATCGGGTGTTTTAATAGCTTTAGCGGCTGCTACGAAGATACTTAGTACAGTTTCTTCTGTTAGTGGATCAGCTTTAGCGGCTATCTCAGTCCTCACATTAGTTATGGGTGGAGTGGGAGTCATTCTTGGATTACTTAATAAGTATGACTTAAAAGCCGATCTGGAAACTACAAAAGCATTATCTATGGTGCTTATTGCATTGTCGACGTCATGTGCTATTCTTGCTCCAATTGGTGCGATAGCAGGCCCAGCAGCTACCGGAGCAGCTCAATTAATGCTAGCTGTTGGTGCAGCTGCAGCGGTATTGGTTGGTGTAGCTGGACTTGTAGATTTGATACCTGGAGCTCAGCAATTCCTTGATGGAGGTATTCAGGTTCTTGAGAAACTTGGTTATGGTCTTGGTGCATTCTTCGGAAACATTGTCGGTGGATTTACTGCTGGCGCTACTTCCGGATTACCAGAGATTGCTGAAAATCTTAAGTCATTTGTAAATACTTTCAGTGGAATTGATAGTTCATCTTTTGATGGCGTTAAGACATTAGCTGACGTTATCACCGAAATAAGTGCCGCTAGTATTTTCGAGGGTATTTCGAGATTCTTAAACTTCGGTCAAGATCCGATGAAACAGTTTGCTGAGAACGTTGAAATACTTGTTGGTACTCTAGTTAGAGTATCTAACAAGCTTAATGAATCTGGTGGTGTCGATACAACTGCAATAGAGAAAATCGCTAATGTTGGTAAAATTTTCTCATCATTACAATCATCAATCGAACCGGCGAATGGTTTACTCCAAGCTATAACTGGTGAAAAGAATCTTGGTGATTTTGGTAATCAGATCTCGGCTTTTGTTGATAACATAAAAACCGCAATATCAGCTGTATCAGGTATTTCAACGGATAATCTAACAAACCTTGAATCATTAGCTAATGTCGGTAAAGTGTTTACATCCTTACAATCTTCAATAGAACCAGCATTGGGTCTTAAACAGGCTATAATGGGTTCAAAAGATTTAGGTGATCTAGGAACACAAATAACATTGTATGTCAATTCAATCAAAATGGCATTATACGCTGTGTCTGGTATGCCAACCGAAGGATTAACAAATCTTGAATCTATAGCTAATATAGGTTTAGCATTCACAAAATTACAATCTACAGTATCTCCCGCTAATGGCTTATTACAAGCTTTAGCTGGATCTAAAGATATTGGAACACTTGGTACTCAAGTTGCTACATATGCGTATTCAATACGTGCAGCTGTTACAGCGGTCGCTGGTATATCTGCCGAAGGATTAACAAATCTTGAATCTATAGCTAATATAGGTTTGATGTTTACCAAATTACAATCTACTGTCGAACCGGCAAATGGTTTACTACAAGCTTTAGCTGGATCTAAGAGCCTTGGTAATTTCGGTTTTCAAGTAGCAACGTTTGCGTCACAATTAAAGACTGCATCAAGTTCTTTATCTGGAGAAAACGCTGTCGACATGTCTGCTATTCAGAATGCTGTAAACGCTGGTCAGATGTTATCTGCTCTTCAGAAAGCATTACCAGAAGAACATTGGTTTGATGGCAAGATGAATCTTCAGCAGTTTGGAACTAAGATTTCAGCCTTCGGCACAGCCATGAAATCATTCGGCGATTCTGTTGCTGAAGTTGATACCAGTAAGATTTCTTTATCTATAACATTAGGTAGAAGAATTGCTGCCTTTGCTAAGAGCATTGTTGATTTGGATACATCCGGAATTAGCAATTTCAATAAAGTAAAAGGTATTGGTTCTGCTATTAAAAGTTATAACAGTAAAGTTTCTGATATTGACACCGGCACTATATCCAAATCAATTACCGCAGCCAACCGACTGAAAAACTTTGTACGTGGATTATCTGGATTCGATAGTAGTTCTATAAGCAACTTCAAAGTAGCTAGTCTTGGTAAATCTATCAAATCATATAGTGATTCAGTATCCGGTTTGAACGCCGGCACAGTGTCTAGTTCAATAACAGCAGCAAATAGACTTAAATCATTCATTTCGAGTCTTGCTGGACTAGATACAAGTGGTGTATCCAAGTTCAAATCTGCTATTTCTGAATTAGGTAAGACCAATGTCAGTCAGGTAGCTTCTGCGTTTAGTAAAGGTACAAGTAAGATTACAAGCGCCGGTACTAAACTTACAAAGGCATTATCCAGCGGAATTAAGTCTAATTCAGGTGCCGTCACATCAGCAGCTACGAGCATGGTTAGTTCGATGCAGAAATCCATCACCGGTAAAGCATCAACATTTAATGCGTCCGGTAGTAAATTAGCATTGCAGTTCATTAAAGGTATATCTTCTAAAAAGAGTGGCGCAGTATCTGCGGCTAGAGCCCTTGCTACTTCAGCAGCATCTGCTTCGAAAACCGGATATGGAACAATGTACGCTAACGGCGCATATCTTGGAGCTGGGTTAATCTCAGGTGTTAACTCCAAAGTATCAGCAGCTTATTCAGCAGGTTATGCTTTAGGTAGAGCCGCAGTTCGGGGTGAAAAAGATGGTCAGCATTCGAATTCACCGTCTAAAGATACCATTAAAGCAGGTAAATGGCTTGGCGAAGGTCTTGTTATAGGTACTCAATCCATGACTAGGAAAGTGTCTAAAGCTGGGCGTAGTATGGGTGAAATGGCTACACAATCAATTTCATCTGCAATTTCATCTGCTGCAAATCTAGTTGATATGGGTATCAATTCCACACCGACGATTCGTCCAGTGGTCGATTTATCTGATGTAAAAGATCAGGCTGCGACCATAGGAAGTTTGTTTAGCAATCCTATGGTTTCACCAACATCTAACATCAGGGCGATTAAGACATTGATGGATGAAAACAGTCAAAATGGAAATATTGATGATGTGGTTTCTGCTATCAATAAGCTTCGAAAAGATATGAGTAACGTTGGCAATACTTATAATAGTATTAATGGTGTTACTTACGATGATGGAAGTGGTATTTCAGATGCTGTTGAAACTATATTCAGAGCAGCCAGAATAGAAAGGAGGCGATAAGTTTGGCTGATGATATTTATACTGTGGTTCTAGGCGATACCTTATCGGAGATCGCTTGGAAATTCAATTCTACATATAATTATGGTTCTAATGCTATGGCAGCAGCCCAACGTTTAGGTGCGATAAATGATATTGAGAACATAGATAAGTTATTTATCGGTCAGACTTTATCGCTCAAAAATACAAAAGGCAAAAAGATTAAGAAAAAGAAGAATAATTCTTTAACCCCAAAAATAAGTCGAATGGGTATTCAGTCAAACTCTGAAAATACAGTATTCGCTACTTGGCGATTTACTAGGTCCCATGTAAAAGAATACCGATGTGTATGGTATTATTCTACTGGCGATGGTGTTTGGTTTGTTGGTTCTGATTCTACTGAAACTAGAAAACAGTCAACTTATAACCCACCGTCTAATGCCACTAGAGTTAGGTTTAACGTCAAACCAATTTCCAAGACCCATAAGGTTACGACAACCAAAAAAGTCAAAGGAAAGAAAAAGAAGACAACCAAAGATGTACATTATTGGACTGGTAAATGGTCAAAAGACAAAATAGTTGAATTCAGTAAAAGTCAGAAACCAGACCAACCATCTGTGCCATCACTTGAGATGAATAAGTACAAATTAACAGCTAAAGTTGAAAACTTAGATACCAGTGTTAACAAACCAACAAAGATTGAATTCTATGTTGTCAAGAATAACAGCAGTAAAGTCTTTAAGCAGGATAAAGCTAATGTTGTTCAAAGGACGGCTTCTTATTCATGGAATGTTGATGCTGGAGGAAAGTATAAAGTTAAATGTCGAGCTATTCGTGAGATATATAAAAACAAGAAAGTTGTTAGCACTTTATACAGTGATTGGTCTGATTTCTCCTCTGAAGTAACGACTATACCTAATGCACCAAAATCCATAACATCTTTGGAAGCGACTTCCACCACAGAAATTAAATGTGTATGGTCTACAGTGTCAAATGTCACCGGATATGAAGTAGAGTATACGATCAATAAAGCATACTTTAATACAAATTCGGAGCAAGTTTCAAGTAAGACTATAGAGGTCGGCACTACAGCAATTATTTCTGGTCTTGATAATGGTGATGAATATTTCTTCAGAGTAAGAGCTGTAAACGAGCAAGGAAAATCGGGATGGACTCCTATAAAATCTTGTAAAGTTGGTCAGAAACCAGCAGCACCGACAACTTGGTCATCATCAACAACAGCAATTGTTGGTGAGAAAGTGATTTTATATTGGGTACATAATACTAACGACGGATCTAAAGCAACAAAAGCTGGTTTAGAATTACGTGTAAATGGTGTTGATAAGAGTCCAAAAGATTTTACTTATACGCCTAAAGATGAGGGTGAGGAAACAACATATCAATACACAATTGATACGAATGCATATAGTGATGGAGCTACGATTCAATGGCGAGTTAGAACAGCAGGTGTTACTGGAGTGTATGGTGATTGGTCTGTTCAGAGAACTATTGATATTTATGCTCCGCCGACACTTGAATTACATCTAACAAACACTAACGACGAGGATATTGAAGCATTATCGTCTTTTCCTTTGTATGTTAAAGGTATACCTGGACCACAGTCTCAATCCCCTATCGGATACCATCTAACCGTTGTATCTACGGAAGATTACGAGACTGAAGATCAGATAGGTAATGAGAAATTTGTGAGTGCGAATGAGGAAGTATATTCTAAATTCTTCGATATAAAGACTCAATTACTCGCTGAATTATCTGCGAATAATATTGATTTAGAAAATGGCAAGACATACAAAGTTCATTGTATCGTCACTATGAATTCCGGGTTAACTGCTGAAGCTGAATTAGAATTTACTGTTGACTGGGTTGAAGAAGAATATGGTCCAGATGCTGAGATCATCTATAACGAAGATACTTATTCGTGTTCGATAAGGCCATATTGTTTCACCACTCCTGATGAATATTTTCCAGACGAAGAAACACCAGAAACAACAGCCGAAGAAATTACAGAGACTCCATCTGATTCTGATGAAGATGAAGAAGAGACTCCTGAAATATTAGTAGAAGGCGTAACGCTTGGCGTTTATCGTCGAGATTATAACGGCGAATTTATCGAGATAGCGACGAATCTTGACAACACAAGTAATATATATGTTACCGATCCGCATCCAGCATTGGATTACGGTAGGTATCGTATTGTCGTTACCTCGAAAGCTACTGGCGCAGTTAGCTATGTAGATCTCCCAGGCTATCCGATATCGGAATCTTCTGTGATTATTCAGTGGAATGAATCATGGAGTAATCTTATCACATCTGAAATTAATGTTGATGAGATTCCCGACGAACCAACATGGAGTGGATCGAGAGTAATTCTTCCGTATAATATTGACGTATCCGACAAGAATGATATAGATGTATCCCTTGTGAAATACGTTGGTAGGAAGAGGCCAGTAAGTTATTACGGTACTCAGTTGGGTGAGACAGCATCATGGAAGGTTGAAATACCTAAAAACGATGAGGAGACTTTGTATGCTTTAAGACGTTTAGCGGTTTGGACTGGAGATGTGTATGTACGTGAACCATCTGGAACTGGTTATTGGGCAAACATATCTGTCTCTATGAGTCAGACACATCGTCAGTTAACAATACCAGTAACACTTGAAATTACGAGAGTTGAAGGAGGTGTTTGATATGCCTAATTGGGGCGAATCAATGCAACAAACCTTCGAGTATTATACGGTTGACCCAGGAACATGGCGAGACGATCAAAGAATAACAACAATTACAAAGAGCACTATAGAACGTGATAGTGACTCTGAGACACTCGGCTCGGCTTCTATTGAGGCCACCGAGTCTCTTGGTGAATGTTATGTTCGTATTTACCTTATAACAATTCAAAATGGAAAAAGAGAGAAGCATCCGTTGGGAACATTTCTTGTCCAGACTCCGTCTACATCGTTTGATGGTAAGGTTAAGAAAATTACAATGGACGCTTATACTCCGTTATTGGAACTTAAAGAGAATCCGCCTCCACTCGGATATTCAATACTAAAGAATGCGAATGTTATGGAGAACGCATATATTATTTCTCGAGAGCATATGAGAGCGCCTGTCGTAAAGACAACTAACTCTGAGAAATTATATAGTGATTTTGTTGCTAACACAGACGACACATGGTTAACATTTGTATCTGACCTGATAGCAAATGCTAAGTACAGTCTTGGTTTAGATGAACTGAGTAGACTTATATTTGTTCCAGATCAGGATATCGAATCTCTTCAGCCAGTGTGGCCTTATGATGATGGAAACAGCTCAATTTTATATCCAGACATATCTATGGATCGTGATTTATATGGTGTGCCAAATGTGGTTGAAGTAGTGTATTCCGGTAATGGCGCTAACTATAACATTCGAGTGGAGAATAACGACGAAAATAGTCCAACGTCAATAATCAATAGAGGACGAGAGATAATTTATCGAGACACCAATCCAGATTTAACTGGTGTTCCGACAAAGGCTCAACTTGAAGAATATGCCAAAAGACTTCTCAAGAGTCTATCCTCGGTCGAGTACACAATTTCATATTCACACGGATATTGTCCGGTCAGACTTGGTGATTGTGTACGACTTAATTATGAACGAGCTGGTATGAACGGCATTAAAGCTAAAGTAATAAAGCAGTCTATTGATTGTTCGTCTGGATGTAAAGTAACTGAAACTGCAAAATTTACAGCAAAATTATGGGGGTGATGAATTATGAATCTATCTAGTGATCTGGTGGCTAAGTTCGTCGATGTCATGAAACAAGATAGTAAACGAGACACCGGAAGCATTGGACCCATTTATGGAACAATCGTAGAATATGGTGGTTCTAGGTATGTTAAACTGGATGGTTCTGATTCTTTAACCCCTATTGTGTCGGCAGTTGATGCTGAGCTTGGGGAAAGAGTTCTTGTTAATATTTTAAAGCATTCTGCTACAGTTATTGGTAACGTATCTTCTCCAGCAGCCAGAACAGATAGTGTTAAAGAGGTTGCTGACAAGGTTACTACTGTTGAAATAATCGTAGCTGATAAAGCAGATGTTAAAGATCTCCAAGCACAGTCGGGTAGGATTGATACTCTGGTTTCCGAGAATGTAACAATTCGAGAGAAAATTACAGCCAGTGAAGGCGAGATTGCTGATCTAAAATCGACGAATGTAACAATTACCGGGAAGCTTACTGCGGCAGAAGGCGAAATCCAGCAGTTAAAAACTGATAAGCTAGATGCCTCCACTGCTGAGATTACTTATGCGACAATTACTAATCTTAACGCTACGAACGCTCAAATTAATAATCTGTCGGCTACTTATGGTGAATTTGTTAATCTTACGGTAAAGAAGTTCGAGGCTAAAGATGCTGAAATTGCAAACCTTAAAGCTGAAGATGCCACTATCAAAGGACGATTGGATGCTAACGAAGCTGACATTAATGTGCTCAATGCAAACAAAGCTAACATAGACGATCTTGATGCTGTCACAGCTAGGATTAGTACCCTTGAAGCAGGTAAGATTACAACAGATGAACTCATTGCTAAGAAGGCTGATATTGACCTTGCTAACGTTAATAACGCTTGGATTCAAAATGGAATTATTAAAGATGGTTCTATTGGTGAAGCAGCGATTCATGATGGCGCTATCACGAATGTTAAGATTGCTGATGCGACAATTGAGGCGGCCAAGATTAAGTCCATCAATGCAGACACAATTACTGCGGGAACGATTAAGACTGATCGACTTGTAATTACGGGTCCAGATGGTCAAGACTCGATTGTTAAGGCTATTAACATAGCGAATGGCGTATCTGAGGCTGACGTAAATAGTCAGAAGATTCAGGCAGCTTCAATTGATGTTGTGGACTTGTCAGCTTTTCAGGCTAAGATCGCTGGATTTGATATGAATGGTAACGCTATTTACAGTGGTAAGGAATCTATCAAAGATCCTAACAGTGGTATTTATATTTCTACCACTGGTATTGGGATGGGCGATGGTGCGCTTACTGGTAAGAAGGAATCTCCACTACAGGCTTATGCTGACGGAAGTTTCAAACTTACAGGTAAGAATTCATCATTCGATTTCAATACGGTAACCGGTGAATTAAATATTGAGGCATCTAGCCTGAAAATTTCATCAAAGAGTGTTGCTACAAAAGACGATGTAGACGAGGTTCGAGATGAGATTACGACACTTATGACACTAAACTCAACAAGAGGAGTAACATTCAAAAACAACAAAGTATCTACTGTCTTGTATATTACGATATACCACGGTAAACAGCGTATAACCGAAGCAGCGACGATGAAAGAAGTATATGGTGAAAACGCTTATCTTCAATGGAAATGGTTACGCTTAGATGAGGCTGAATACGGTATTATATCTTCCTCTGATTCAAGATTTAGAGACGATGGATTTAAGTTTGTATTATCACCGGATGACGTAGATGCTCAAGTTTCATTTGAATGCGAATTAATAACTGATGAATAAGGAGGAAAATAACATGGCAATTAAAGCTACTGCTCAAACAACTATTATTGACGTAACCGACGCGTATTCGGTCATGCTCACAAGTGAGGCATATACATTTGTTGGTGGAACTGGTGGAGTTGGATCAGGACAGACTTGTGCAACAGAAGCTGTCGCATACTGTGGTACAAATCAGTGTGCTTCTGTATCAGTAAATGCGGCGGACATCGTTTGTCCAACGGGAATTACAGCTACTGTAGAAAATAGTGGTACATCAAAAGTTAAAATTACATTCAAAACAACAGCCACAGTAAATGCAGCATGCGAAGCAACAATTCCTGTCGTAGTTGATGGAATTACAATGAATAAGAAATTCTCATTCGCTGTTGCTAGAACAGGTAATACTGGAGCAACTGGTAAAGGTATTAAAGGAACTCCTGTGGCTGAATATGTTGGTTCCGCGTCTAATACAACCGTACCAACAAGCGGATGGTCTACAACTATCCCGAGTGTAACTCAGGGGCAGTATTTATGGACAAGGGTTACTACAACCTATACTGATAACACCACATCAGTAAGTTACTCTGTAGCTAAACAGGGTTCAACGGGAGCTACCGGTACAGTTGGTTCTCAGTGGTATTCAGGCACTGGTATCACTGGTACATCTACAACAGCAACGGCATTCACTGGCTCAGGTGTAGCCAATGCCCGTGTAAACGATATGTATCTTAACACATCAACTGGTTATACATATAAATGTACGGTTGGGGGTAATGCTCAGACAGCTAAATGGGTTTATGCCGGAAGCATCAAAGGTAATCAGGGAGATAAAGGAAATACTGGCGCAACAGGTAATGGTATTTCCAAAGCTGATATTACATATGCAGCATCATCCTCAAACACCTCAGCACCAACAAGTGGATGGCAGTCTACACCACCGTCAGTATCAGCGGGTCAGTATCTCTGGACAAAGACTGTATTTACTTATACAAACGGTGGAACTGCAACCCAATACAGTGTTGCCAAACAGGGAGCAACCGGTGCCGCCGGAGCAGACGCATTAACAGGTACAATCACGTTATCTAACGGTAATATATTCAAAAACAATACAGGATCTACAGTCCTTACAGCTCATGTATGGAAAGGATCTGTAGAACAGACTATTACAGATGCGGGCGTTTGTGGATCTCTCGGTTCGGTTAAATGGTACAAAGTTGGATCTGATACTGCTATCGCCACAGCTAAGTCCATTACCGTTTCGGCAGGCGATGTAACAAATACTGCGTCATATTATTTCCAGCTTGAGGGTTGATAAGGGGGTGTTAGTCTATGGCTGTAAAAGTTAGATGTAGTGTAACATTATATAAAGTCATAGACATTGACAAGGTAACCCGGTATTACTTACTTCAATCTTCAACTTTAGCGGCTCCGTCCAAACCAGCAGATGGGGCTGCTATTAGTAGTAAGTGGAGTAAGACTGAGCCGTCATATACCTCTGGCTCTACTATGACTTTATATTCTGTTGATCAGACAGTTATGAGCAATGGAGCGATTAAGTATTCTGAAGTCTCTAAATCTAGCAGCTATGAAGCAGCTAAGGAGGCTTATAATTTAGCCAATACTGCAAACAACACAGTGAATGGATTAAAAACTCGTGTTGACGATGCTTATACTGAAATCGAAAGCAATAAGACTGAAATCTCATTAAAAGCATCGCAAACTGAGGTTGCCACCCTTTCGAATAACTTAAACGCATACATAGATTCATCCACTACAATGATTCAAAACATCAACGGTTGGCAGTTTAACTTTAATAAGTTAATTAGAACTGATGAAGCTGATGTAGCTAATCATACTGATTACATCACACTTCAAAATGGAGATATCATCTTAGGTGAATCAGCGAGTGATTTAAAACTTAAAATTGGTAATGACGCAATTCAGTTTAAAGGAACTAGCGACGAAGAAGTTACCCCAGATCCGGATGCAACAGCATGGATCACAGGTCAGAAGTTTAATATTAACGAAGGAGAAATTCACACCACACTTAAAGTAGGTAACCTTCAATTTACCCCTAGACCTAATGGTAATTTCAGTTTAACGATTGTTTAAAAAAGAGGTACATATTATGAAAAAGAAAAGTATTATCACGTTATTATTAACATTTCTCTTAGTATTGTCAATCATTCCAGCGAATGCTAACGCTAAAGAAACGACAAGACACACAACTGAATGGCAACAGGAGTATAAGAATTTCCTTAATTCTCGTTTACATAAGCCGATTAAGCTTAAGCTGACGCATAACTATATTGGAGTTGGATCACGAAAATTTAATTATGAATGGAACGGCGTTAAAGGGGCGACTAAGTATAAAGTTCAGCGAAGTAGTAATAAGAATTTTGACGGTTGTGGTACCGAATATGTGATAGGCACAAACTATGGTTATTGGCTCGGCGGTGGTTTAGGATTTTATGATAGAGTTGCCCACCTTGATTGGTATATCAGAGTTAAACCAATATTTGGTAAGTGCGAAGGACGATGGAGTAAACCGCTGTTTGTTCCTGGTGATCTTAATAAATAATCAATTAATACAAAAGGCTCCTCCTTGTATGTGAGGGGTCTTTTTTTTAATTTGAAAGGAGGGGTCAAAATGGCTAGTGGTGGTTATTATGCTTTATACGATTATCCAAAAGAAATGACAACAGATACCGCCGGAACATTTAAAATGTCTAAGATAGATATGACAACGAATGATGTCACATATTCTTTTAAATACGATTTTATATGCGATGGAGTAACAACATCAAAAACAGTAGCCACAGGACTTACAGCTACCCAATATACTTGGACACCTACGACAGCAATTTTTGCGCCATTAATGACGAAGAGTGACCAAGGAACACTTAAGGTCGCTATTGAAAGTAGTAATGGACGTAGAATGACTTACTACGCGACCATTGCACTTAAATTAAAAGCGTCTATTAAGCCATCTAGTACATTTCAATATGTTGGTGATACAGGGTTTAATAATAAAGCAATTGCCGGTATTACTTCATTTACATTTACAATCAACGTTCCAGGATTATATGGTGCTAGTCAGACAGTGAAATTTACTATTAAAGATACCGATTATGTACAAAACGTACCAGCAGTATCTGGAACGACAAATACAGCGGTTACATTCGATGTCGGTACATTTGCCTGCAATGATCCAACGGCAATGTATACACGATGGTTCTTTAAAATAGAAATTACTGATAGTCGCGGTCGCTCAGATTCACGAATGGATTGGGTAACTATATATCCTTATTCGCCTCCTGATGTGGTTGCTACTGTAGACAGAAATGCTGATGAAAAACCGGTATTAACATTTACACCTTCATATCAAGCTACTGTAGCTGGTGCAACAAACTCTATAACTATATTTTGGGCGAGATGTAATGTTGACGGAGAAGTCTATGAAACTGACTTAAAAGGTAAGACCTCGCCACAAGTATTGGTCGGTACGTATGATCTGTCAAAAGCATATCAATTCACTATTGCTATTAAGGATTCAGTTAGACCGTCGGCTATTATCAAAAGAATTATATTACCAAGTGCGATGCCAGTAATGGATATTGGAGCTGATGGCAAGACTGTTACGTTCTTCGGAACCTCACCTAATTCGGCAGATAAAAATACATTAAGGGTTGGCGACGTTGCTAGTTTCGGAGAAGAGGTTGTATTGGGCGATACTTCAAATAGTTATACAGTCGTAAAAGCGACAGGTTTAACAGTTCATGATAAAAATACTGTTGTTGGCGATGATACTGATGTTATAGCATCAATTGGTATTGGTAACACAGTAAATGCATCCGGCTCGAAAGTAACAGGTCCTTTTTACACTCTAGGTGTGCGAAGTTTTAACGAAGTCGATGGAGTCGGAATACAGCCAACAGAAAATGGTTTATATTCAATGGTTGAAGGTTGGCTATGCGAAGCGTCTGGATATGCTTCACACGCTGAAGGAAATGCTTGTTGCGCATCCGGACATTTGTCACATGCTGGAGGAATGAATAGTGGAGCCTCTGGTTTTGCATCATTTGCACATGGATATGGACTTCGAGCTAATGGTGAATATCAAGCAGTATTTGGCATGAATAACATTGTTGATACTAGTAATAAATATTTACTTATCGTCGGAAATGGCCCGGGCGAAGGCACGTCGTCAAACGCCTTAGGAGTAACTGCTAATGGTCATATTGATGTTCAGAAAAATATTTATATAAACACAAACGGCTCTGGTATATTTGAGAGAGATACTGATGGGACGAATCGTGAATTGATAGCCATGGACGGTAATAATAAGTTATCAATAGGATACGGTCAATATAGTCATGGTGGCAGAGAAACAGTATTACAAGGCGGTAATAAATTAACATTACGACTTAAAAACCCCAATGCCACATGGAGACCATATATGACAAAAGGCGACAGTTTCAATACGACTATTCAGGTAGGAGGTTATATCACAAACTCTGGTAAAGATGTAACATTCCAGTTACCACTTAACAATCCTGTTATCGGGTCTCCAACAGTGACAATAGCAAGTGTCGATGGTCTTTGCGTTAGACAAAATAATAAATACTTATATGGATCAGCAGCTTCGACATTCGCCAAACCAAGTTCGTACAGCTGTACATTAGTCAATGGCGGAAACCATATTAAAATAACTGCTAAAATGGCAAACACAACGAATGTAGAGAATAATAGTGCCTGTGGTATTTATGCTAGTATAAAAGTCACATTCTCATAAGGAGGGGTCAATAATGGCTTTAAAGAAAGAAGTCCGCCAGGATAATGGCGTGGTTACAAATTATCATCGAATTTTATATGTAATGTCGACAATCAATAGTCATGTGTCAATTGCAGTATTGTCTTATATTGATGCAGCAGGACGAAATATGGAAAACAGCGAAACAGAACCTTATAAGGTAGCTGTTACATACGAAAAAGAGTATGAAGAAAATATGACTGTTGAAGAAGCTTATGAATACCTTAAGACTCTTCCTGAGTTTGAGGGAGCAGAAGATATTTAAGGAGGATTATTATGGATTTTACAACATTAACTGAACATTTTGTACTGGTAGTATTAGTCGCTTGCTTGGTGGTAGGATACATCATCAAACATGCGACTTTTTTAAATAAGATTCCTAACAATGATATTCCGGTTATCCTTGCAGTGCTCGGTGCTGTGCTCAACGCTGCGGTAAGTGGACCGTCCATTGAGTCTGTTGTATACGGAGCTGTTATGGGTCTTGCTTCTACTGGTTTCCATCAGGCATTTAGTAATTTTATTGACGGGACAATCTCTAAGAAAGGTAAGGATTACTAATGTTATTAACAGGGTTTACTGTCGAATCTGAACAGATTATTTATATTTGTGGATTGATAGCAGCTCTCTGGGGTTTGTGGAAAATTGTTAAAGAACTCAAAAAACCGAATGATGACCTTAAAGCAGCTGTATCAAAACATACTAAGCTCCTTGATAATGACAACAAGAGGCTGAAAGAATATGAGGAATCTAATAGGATGATTCTTCAGTGCTTACTTGTGATAATAAATCACGAAATAACTGGCAATGGAATCGAGAATCTCAAACACGCTAGGGATGATTTACAGGAGTATTTAATTAACAAATAAAATGAGATAAAAGGGGTTAATATTGTGACACACAACCCCTTTTAATTTTGCTTTTATAGACGTAGATAATAGTGGTCAATGGTTGGATATTTATACTTTATTCCTACATTTATACATAAATATCGCATAAATAAAGGTTTTTCTGTTTCCGTAGAAGAAGCCGCAAAAGCAGGTAGATTCTAAATTTCAATCATTGAAAACTTTACAAAAGTGGCATAGATAAAGGCTCTATGCCACTTTTATTGTTTGTGTAAAAATATAGAAATTGAACATTCAAAATGCAGAAAAATGGCGAAAAATCAGCTAACAATACACAAATAATACACAAGTAATACACGCGTAATACACGCGGTAATACACAAATTCAAGCATAGAAAAACCGAGATAGCAAGAGCTATCCCGGTGGATTTTAAACTATTTTTTCTAGTTCTTCTTTGAGCCAATTAACATCACGCTGCGTATAAACCTTTTCTGTAATATCTTCAATCTTGTGGCCGATCATATACTTGAGAGCATATTCGTCAACCTTATATTTCTTTGCCATTGTGGAAAAATGTTTTCGAGGATCATGTGGTCGATGTTCTGGGTTGAGCTTTAAAGTATCTCTGATTCTTTCAAAACGGTAGTTATATTTGTCATAAGTCATTTTAATATCGTTCTTTCGTTGACTGTCTATGCAGTTAATCAGATAATCACTTCCGAGACGAATTGCCTCATCATATTTTTGCTTAACCAATTCTCTGATTCGAGGGTGAATTGGAACAAGTCTGTCAATACCGGCATCTGTCTTTATGCCGCCGGTAAATTCCCAGTTATCTAAATCCACTCTATCCATTTCTATTAGCCCTAATTCTTGAGGCCGCCATCCAGAATAGCATTGAATGAGAACTACATCCACGTAAAGAACCTTATCAACATTTGCCCATAATATTTCCATTTCCCTATCGGTAAAAGGAATGTGTTGCCGTTTGGCTTCTGCTTTCTCTTTAATGATATCATCGGATAAATTAAAAGTTCGGGAATAGTTTCTATCAACAATTTCATATTCTAAAGCATAATCAAGCATAAGGTTAAATATACTTTTGATTCGTGACTTTGTTCCGGCGGAAGCTGTCTTCTTTACTCCACGTACAACAGTCGTACCATCATCAATACATCCTTTTATATGCCTTGCCCGAAGGTCTCTTACTTTTATATCGTATACATCAGAGCAGTAAGCCCATGCAGAAGTAATAGTTCGTTGTCCGGATTTACCTTTCAAAGATTGAAAATATTCCTTGCTCCAGCGTTCGTATAGCTGCATTACTGTCAGATTATTATCTAAATCATATGGTTGTTCATTATAAGCGGCCAGAGCTTGCAAAGCATCCTTTTTTGTAGGATAGTAGCCAAGAGTTGTATATTCCTGCTTATATTTCATTGTTTTTTTATCAAGAGACCAGCCGGTAGTTTTTCTTGCTCTCCATGGATTCCTTCGATTTCCGGAGAGTTTATGTACTGATCCATAGCCATTAGGTAACTTCATTATTCTCATCCTTTCGAATTTTGGGTATAAAAAATACACCCTATACATTTTGTAGGATGCGTGTTATAATCTAAGTGTTGCAGAGATTATCAGCCATCCTGGTTGATAGGTAACTTGAAATCCGGTATTGTCAGTACCGGATTTTTTTCATTTATAGGGTCATTATACTCTGTGCAGAACATATGTGCAAGAGAATGTTGAAAAATGTTAAAAATTGATGATTGAATAAAGACTTTTTTAGAAAATTATGTTATAATCCCATCGTTGCCGCTCCCTATACTGGTGACGGAAGGGAGGTGCACAAATGATATCATTATACTCTTTTCTTTTTTCGGTATTGGCTGGTATTATTTCAGGAATCATTGTTGAGATGATTATGAAGTTACTTAGCAAGTGGTTTGATCGGAAGAAGAAGTAAAGAACAACGGCAACCAAGCCCAAAATAAAACCCCTCGGTATTAGCGGTACCGAGGGGTTTTTGGTGCATAAATGATATCACCATTTACTCTTTTCTGACTTCAATATATCATATTGGGTCAGATAATTCAAGTATATTCTGGTTTTGAAATTTTATGTATGATTGTGCGATGCAAAATTATTGAAAAATGTAAAGTGAGCTAATAGGTGCCTCAGGAGATTTCGGATATGTGAAAACCAATCTTGGGGTAGGTTTTTTGCACAAAAACGCATGTTTTTTGATGTAATCTGTAAGGTTTTCCGTAAAAGAGCATGTCATATCCTATAAGAGGGGAGGCTTCTGGAAACCTCAATATGCGATTTTTTTAGTCTGTATACTGAAAAATGCGTATTTAGTCAGAAAGCTGACTACAAAAAAAGAAAAGAGCAGCGGATGAGCTGCTCTGTTATGTAAAGAGATGTAAAATTATTTAAAGATGTAAATAGCAGAATTTTCAGCATTGATATAATCAGAGTAATCGTATGAAAAATGTTCGCCAATTAAACTTATTTTATCTCCTTCTTTTGGAAGAAGGTCTTCGGTAGTATTTATAAAACAAGGTAACGTGTTGCCAGGACCGTTATTAAGATAGATTACATAATTAGCGAATCTGTATGCGGATGCATAATTGTACTCATCAGAAGAGGTATCTACGCTTTCTAGATACTCCTCTTTGTCATCATCGGATGCGGTTATTTCCTCTATGGAATTTACAGTTCCCATAATCCGCTCTGAACCATCAACCGCTATAGCATCAGTTACATTATCGGCAAATTTAACTTTACTTATATCAGGGGATTTGATTTTGCAGTCTGAAAGGTATTCGGATATATATTTTGTACCTTTTTCCTCATCTTTCTTTTCCGCAAAAAGAGTTCCCTCGATTGCTACATTACTACCAGGTTCTAATAGTGCAGGTGAGTTAGGGTTTTCCGAAAAAAGGCACATAAATGTTGTAGAATCGAAGTCTGCATCTTCAGAATCAGGTTCAAAATCTTCATCTTCATAATCATCGGATTCTGTATCTTCGTTGGAGTTTTTACTGGTACTTATAAACAAGAATGAAGGGTAGGTCGTATCAACCTTTCCCCTGATGATAATAGTTTGATTTAAAGAAAATCCACCAGACTCTGCTTCCTTTTTAACAAGTTCAGTATATTTGGAAGACTGAAGCTCGTCTTCACTCCAGTATTGAGTTTTTTCTTCGATAGAACTAAGTATTTTCCTGTAAGTTGGAAGAAATTCGTCAATATTATATTCTTTAACCGAAGAAGTTCCAGAAGAACATCCACACATTCCAATTGCTAAAATCATAGCAAGTAGTAATCCCAAAATTTTTTTCATAAGTTTTCCTCTTTCAAATTTATTTATTGTAATTCTGTAAATTTATTCGAAATCTGCTCTGTAAGTTTTTTCTGCTGTGTAGCAGTCAATTGACTTGATGTTCTAATCAAAACAGTACCAAGAACAATGTGAGAGCCTGAATCCATCATGCCATTTCCATCAAAAGAAGCAAGATAAGATTCTCGTTTCTTTGCATCCTTGGCAGAAGCAAAGACTTCAATAGCTCCACCGCCATCTGTTCCCTTTTCAGCAATGGTATTACCATAAACATAATCCTGTTTTACTTTCTTACTTGAGAAATACACACAAGCGGTATATCCACCGTTTTTATTTAAAAGCCTATTAATATCTGTTTTTTCGGTAACGGCTTCAACTCCGGAAATACTCTTAATCTGTTTCAAACGTTCCACTACAAAATCTTCCGAAGGATTTGTTACCTGTTTAAGCTGTTTGATGCTATTTTCCAAATTAGTCTGTGCCTCAGAAAGAGTAGCTATAATATTTGAATAATCCGGAATGGTAGATATTTTTTTAGTTGCTGTATTAATATCATTTGTCTTCTTTGGCATTTCTGGAACTTTCATTTCAGTTTTTTTAGCATCCGATAATTTACCTTTTGCTGTGGTGAGTGTTGCTGGATCCAGGGGTTCTTCTTTTGAATCAATTACAGATTTGAGAGATGATACTGCCTCGTCTAATGGCTTATTACTTTCTTTTAAAGCAGAAACTGCCTTATTGAAATTAGCAACAGCTTCATCATGTGGCTTTTTGTACTGGAAATACCAGAAACAGGAACCTGCAACAATAACTATCAAAAGAATGATTATTGCAGGTATTATCTTTTTCTTTTTCATAATTTCTTACTCCTTTTTATGTATTAATGAAAAAATCAAATAGTTACAAGTAAAATTATACAACAAAATATGAAATAAGTACACAAAATTTGGAAGAATAATAGAG
>OLSC01000214.1_pt1 | contig 75912 bp, 77 predicted proteins | sample 1672881 | NCBI WGS metagenome assembly OLSC01 (sample SAMEA3136733, study PRJEB25190) | human gut metagenome | biome: human gut; feature: human-associated habitat; material: faeces | place: Austria | collected 2013 | reverse complement strand
CAGGCATTCATCAACCAGGTTATCTCCTTCGTTGATGCAATCAACAACGATACCCAGACTGCTGTCGGTGCTGTTGACGGCCTGCGTCCGGTTCTCATGGCTAAGGCTGCTACTGAGTCCTGCCGTAACGGCGGCGTGTATGTCAAGGTCGGCGAGTAATTTCTCTTAAAATCTTTCTTCTCCTCTTTCTATAACCTATAACTCAAATTAGAAAAGCAGCTCCAAATGCTTTTCATCCCCTCAGATACAACAGCAAGACAGTTTTTAAAGTGACCTCTAAACGTCAGACAAAAATTGTTCAAGCGACCGAAAGAGCTTGCTACCTGTGAATTACAGACGGCAGGCCCTTTCGCTTTTCCTTTGCTCTACACCTTCATCCAATATACAATTCGTTATATTTCATCTATATATAACAAAAGAGTGCTGTTCCCCCAACAGCACTCTTTCCCTTAATACTGATACTTTTTCCGTCCCTTGACGAGAAAAAACACCGAAACCATCACGCCGAGCGCCTCTGCTACCGGAACAGCCAGCCAGATGCCGGTTTCCTGCAAAATCAGCGGCAGGAGCAGCAGCATCGCCACGAGAAACACAAGCGTACGCGAAAACGAGATGATCGCAGACACGAGACCATCCGAGAGCGCGGTAAACAGCGAGGACGCGAAAATACTCGTGCCCATGAGCAGGAAGCTGACCGCATAAATCGGAAAGCCGTGCATGGCAATCTCATACACACTGCTGCCGCGCGGCGTAAACAGGGTCAGCGCTGGCTCGAGCGTCAGCCACGAGAGCACATATGTGCCGAGCGAGCACGCCAGCACGAACGTCATGCAGATGCGGAAGATATGCCTCAGCTGCGGGATATTTTTCTCGCCGAATTTGTAGCTGATAACCGGTGCAACGCCCATTGAGAAGCCGAAATACACCGCCGTAAACACGAACTGGAAGTACATTGCAATCGTGATGGCGGCTACACCGTCCTCACCGCGGTAGCGCATGAACAACGTATTGAACACGAACGTGGTGATGGCGTTCGCAATGTTGCTGACCATCTCAGATGAGCCGTTGCCGCACGCGGCAGCCAGTGTTGCGCCGTCAAATTTGAAGGGCACAAAGTACAAACTTCCGGTGCGGTTTTTGGTGAAATACACCAGACCAACGATAGACGGCACGCAGTAGCCGAGGCAGGTGGCAATCGCCGCACCGGCAACGCCTATGTTCATCGGGCCCATGAACAGCCAGTCAAGCACCACGTTTGTGATGCCGCCGCCCACCGAGGTCAGCAGACCCAAGCCCGGCTTGCCTGCGGTGACGAACAATGTCTGGAAGGCAGTCTGCAGAAACAGCATGGGTGCAAACACCAGCTGAATGCGTGTGTATATACGGCAGTCTGCCCACTGCAGCTCACTCGTGCCGAGCAGACGCAGGATAGGGTTCAGAAACAGATTGCCAAACACGGCGAAAATCAGGCCGATGCCCAACGCAACCGCAATCAGCATGGTGAAGTTGCGGCGCGCCTCGTCTGTGCGTCCCTCTCCCTGCCGGCGGGCGATAATAGCGCTGCCGCCCGTGCCGAGCATAATGCCGGTAGCCATCTGCAGGCAGTTGAGCGGATACGACATATTGATTGCGGAAAGCGCGGTTGTGCCGGCAAACCGCGAAATAAACATGCCGTCCACGATGGTGTACATCGACAGCAGCATCATCATTGCAATGTTCGGCAGTGCGAATCGGAGCAGCGATGCGGCGTTGAATTTGCGCGCGAGTGCGTTATTCTGCTCCATTGCGAATCTCCTTTTCAAAAGAATCGGTAAATTTTCGGGTCATTTCCACCATCATGGCGAACTGCTCCGCGCCCATGGCAGCGGCGGCGCGTTCCTCTGCGCGGTACAGACCGCCCAGCTTATCCGCTGTGTAACGCTTGCCGGATTCGGTCAGGCGCAGCGGCTTTTCCTTGCGGCCGGAGACGCTCACCTTTTCCAGATAACCGGCCTGCTCCAGCTCCTGCACCACCGTGTGAATTGTCTGCTTGGGCAGCAGATATATTTTCGATATCCAACCCTGTGTGCAGGTTTCAAACTGGTCGAGCAGATACAGCACGGCTACCGTGCTCGGTTTCATCCTATTCTGTTTTGCCCAGATGTCATACAGCTCATTCTGCCGGTAGATCTGCGCAAAAAAGTCGTTCATTTGTCTGCGAAAATCCATAATGCACCTCAATAGTCCCAAATCGTACCACGCTATTATAGTATGATTTAGGACTATTGTCAAGTAAAAGAAAAGCAGACCCGTAAAAGAGTCTGCTTCAAATTTACCCCATAAACATAGTCCAGAGTGCGCTGAACGGCATAACGAGTATCAGCGCGGGCATGAGATCGACCAGCGGCACGGATTTGATCTTGGAGACACGAAAACCGGCCGACATAGTCAGCACGCCGCCGCACGCGGACAAATCCGCGAACATTTCCGGTGTGAGCGCACCGGACAGCAGCCGTCCTGCGGTAAACACGCACAGGAGAATCACGCACTGCGGCAGCGGGATGGCGCAGATGGCCTTGCCGAGCGTGGACGCGAAGATCATCGCAGTGAAGAAGTCCAGCACGGACTTTGCAAACAGCAGATTTGGATCGCCCGCGATGCCCTCGGTCAGCGTGCTGTACCAGCCAAAGCCAGAGCAGCAGAACAGCGCAACCGCCGTGATGTAAAACTCCATATCAATATTATCCCCGCCGAGGTGCATGGTTTTGACCAGCCGATGAAAAAACCGGCTTGCCCAATCCTCAAGGTGCAGCAGGTGCCCGATGGTAAACCCCACCAGAATCGCCAGCACGACCGCTGTCATGCTGACCGCCTTGATAATGGAATTGATGCCGATAGCGATCGAACACATGCCGAACAGCGTCGGCAGATGCTCTTTCAGGCTGTTCGGCAAAACCTGCCCCAGTGCGGAACCGATCACGCCGCCGGCCAGCACCGAGATACAGTTGACAATTACTCCGATTGGCATAGGATTTCCTTCTTTCTCTTTCCCCTTCTCCTCTGTTTTCCATTTTACCGTAGAAAAGCGTCTTTGGCAAGCAAAAGAAAACCGCACAGCCGAAGCTGTGCGGTTTAGGAAGGTTTTGCTTACTTTACGTTCTCGCAGAAGCGCATGAGCATTGCCGCTACCTCAGCGCGGGTAGCATTGCCCTTCGGGTCCAGCTTGCTGCCGGACTTGCCGGTAACAACGCCTGCGCCGCACGCCCACTGGATTGCAGGAATCGCGTAGGAGCTTATGCTCTGTGCATCGTTGTAGGAGAGAATGTTGGTGTCCTCACCCACAGAAACGTCGTACTTCTTGTACTGCGCGTAGCGGTACAGGATAGCCGCAAGCTGCTCGCGGGTAACCTTGTCATTCGGGCCGAACTTGCCGCTGCCGTAGCCGGAAACGATGCCGTTAGCATTCGCCCAGGCAACCGCATTTGCGTAATACGCGCCGGAAGCCACATCCGTGAAGGAAGCCGCCGAGGTGCTCGGCTGGTTCTCCAGGCGGTACAGCACGGTAACGACCATGCCGCGGGTGGTGTTCGCCTTCGGGGAGAAGGTGTTGTCGGCGGTGCCGTTCATCATGCCCTTGCCGGTTACATAATCAACCGCGGAAGCAAACCAGTCGTTCGCGGAAACGTCGTTAAACTTGGTCTTGGACGGGGTTTCGGTGGCCTTAACATAGCTTACGCCAACCTTCACTGCGGAAGCAGGCATGGTGAAGGTGTAAACCGTGTCGCTCTTCTTAACGGTGGAGACCGCCTTGCCGGAGCCGTCGGTAACGGTCAGCTTGTCCAGCTTGTAGCCCTTGTCCGGGGACAGGGTAATGGTGATGGCCGCGCCCTTTTCTGCGGAGGACGGAGAAGCGTTTACGCCGCCGTTGTTGACCGCCGAGGTGGTTACCTTGTAGGTCGTCTTGCCGGAGGAGCTGCCGCCGGAGGAGGAGGGCTTGGTGTAGGTGAACTCGTAGGTGTACGGACTTGCATCGCCGGTTACCTTAACCGTAGTGTTTGCACCTGCTACAATGTTCTCCTTCGCAAAGGTCTTTTCGTTGGTAGCAACCTCAAATTTGATGGTCTTTGCAACGGTTACCTTGGTGTCTGCTGCAACGTCCTTATACAGATCAATGACGTCACCATTCTTTGCACTGTCAACCGCAGCCTGCAGGGTCGGATAAACCTTGCTCTCGATAGCTGCCGCCGGAACAGAAATAACGAACGGGCTGAAGCCGTTGGTGGTGAAGGTCAGATAAAGCTTATCATCTTTCTTCGTTACCGTGCCGGTGTAATACTCAACCTTACCGTTGGACTTGGTGTGCTGAATGCTCAGCTTTGCGCCGTTAGCAACTGCAAAGCCAGTCGGCAGTTCCATCGTTACCACAGTTGCCTTGGTGATGTTCATCGGTTGATAGTCCTGAACTACCTCTGCATTTTTACCATTGTCGCCCAGTTCAATGTCATCAGCCGTAGCAGCAGTAGAAGCTACAATACGGTACTGCGGAGTGATATCCAGCGCCAGCGTCTTGGTTGTCTCGTTATACGCGGTCGGCTCAACCTTCAAAGAGGACTGAACGTACAGCTTCTTATTATTGCCCTGTACAGTAGTTGCCTTTTCAATCAGAGTCTTTGCAGTATCTTCATTGATATCCTTAACGATATCGCCCGTTTCCGCGCCGAGGGTCGGTGCGGAAACCGTTGCCGCTGCTGCTGCAACCTTTGCCTGATCTTCCTTAGAAATGCTGTCGCTTACCTTAACTTCCGGGTCTGCAACATCAGGCTTGACCTCAACATTACCGGTGTTGGTCTTGGCAACTACCTTGTAGCTGTAACCGGATACATCACTGGTTCCGGCAACGTAGCCGCTTGCAACATAAGCGCTCGGGTCGGTGGTGAAGTAGCCGCCGGAGATAGTAATAGAGCCAACAGTTTTAGTAATTGCACCGTTAAACTTACCATTAGTAATAGTGAATTTGTGCTCACCACCTGTATAAGTACCGCTACATACATCACAGTTTAGAATAGCAACGTAATCAGGTGCATCAAAAGTACCACCGTTAATGGTTGCAACATTATGATTCTGTACAACAGCCTGCGTAACATTGCTGAACTCGCCGTTATTAATGGTAAGTGTTGCGTTATCATCATTCTTGATGGTGTTAATGCCACCAGAGAATGTACCGTTATTGATAGTCAGTTTCGGTGCAGCCTGACCTACGCTCTCAATATAAGCAGTTCTGTCACCCTTTTGCGTAGCAGAATAATTGTAGTATCCATTTTCTACCAAGCTGGAGAAATGACCGGAAGAGTATACTTCTACACCCTCATTAATGGTCATAACACCATGGTTCAGAATGTTATAATAGCTGTTGCCGCCCGAGCCGGAAGTAGTATTATCCGCTTCTGCGCTACGAGTGTACTTGCCGCCATTCAGAGTGGTAGTACCATTATTGTAAACAGGAGCTTTCGCATCAGTAACATTATCAACAATGCCCTTGCCCTGCACCGTCAGAGTTGCACCCTTGGTAACAGTGATGGTATCGCTCTGAACATTCGTCAGCTTCTTGCCATTCAGGTCAAGTGTAATGGTCTTGTCAGCCGGAATAACAACATCTTCAGCTGTGTTTTTCAGCAGAGTAACAGTATCGCCATTGTTAGCTGCTGCAACAGCGGCAGACAGCGTAGAATAACCGGTATTGCCTACCTCAGCAACACGATGATCTTCAACCGTCCAAACCGGTGCATCCTCCGTGCCGCCCTTAACTGCGACATAGCCGGAAGAACAGAAGTTTCCAATCGGATTTTCACTTGCACTGTCAGACGGATCGTAATTTACAAAAGAGCCGCCCTTAATGCTAACCTTTGCTGTACCATTCTTATATGCCGAGTCAATGCAGTTGATCAAGAACTTATATCCATAAGTAGGATCGCTGTACGGTTCGCAAGCAAAAGTGCCGCCGTGGATGTTGGCTGTACCCTTCTGTACCTGCACAGCTGTGCCGCCGCCATAATAGTTGCCGCCATTGATCGTCAATGTTGCACCATTCATAACATTAATGGCATAAGCACCGTTTGTACCCGTGTTAATACCACCGGTAGTGGCATTGATCGTAACATCTGCCGAAATATACAGTGCTACAAAGTTGCGCGTATTGTTACCCATATTATCCGGACTTTTGATAGTTTTATCATTCAAATCCAAGGTAATCGGCTTGTCAATAACCGTACGACTCGTATCTTTGTCTTCGCCATCGACAGTAATATCCTTCAGCAAGGTAATCGTATCACCAGCTTTCGCCGCATCAATCGCCGCCTGTAACGTCGCATAACCAGTTCCGTTAATCTCGGCAACATATTCCGATGTTTCTACGGTATTTTCATCCGCCGCAAATGCCACCGGTGCCATAGTCAGCACCATCATCACAGCGAGAAAAGCCGATAACAATCTTCTTTTCATGTTTATCCTCCTCAAAATTACTTTTTCCGGCAAAAGCGGTGCCGTTTCGCCTTTCCTTCGCAAAATTTGTACTTAGGAAGGTTTTGTGTCTGAGGGCGAGTACCTCAGACACAAGGGTACCCTTGTGCCACTTTATTTGCCTACATCATATCACTGTTTTACATTTTTTGCAATGATATTTATCACAAAATTTTGTCGATTTGGTGTCGGTTTTGTGTATTTATAACTTTTTCATTGCTTTTGCACAATTGGAACCGCCAGTATTTGTACATATCTTCACCGCTTGTGTTTTGCGCCCGGTTATGCTATGGTAAAAGCAGTAATTTGGAAAATTTGTGTTCAACCGCTTCTGAGTCCGTTTTATCGGACACCCGATATGCGATACTCAAAGCATGAAGGAGGCATGGCATATGAAAAACGACGATTACGGCTTCTACGGCAAGGGACTTGACGGCTATGTGCACTACCGGCAGGGCATGCAGGAAGCGGCGCGCAATGCACCGAATGCGTCCGGCGGCCGCCGGCCTGTCTCCGCAGCGCAGAAAACAACCGAGCCTGCACCGAAATCCGACGAATCCGGTCAGATCAGCAAGTGGATCCTGCAGCATCCGCTGCATACGGCGTGCATGATCAGCTGGTTTATTGCGCTGACCTGCGTGATTATTGAAAGCCTGGGCGAACCGTCCATCCAGTTTATGGCGGCAACGGCTGTCATCTGCGTGGTTGCCCTGATTTTCCTCGGCATAGAGGTTATCAACTTTATCATCTGGTTTTTCAAAAACTGCTGAGCACCAAAAAACGAGCCGACAGCATGGCTTTCGGCTCGTTTTCTCTTTGTTGCTATACCTGCGGGAAACGCGTATCAGTATCCCTCCGACCGGTTTACGACATTTTTCAGCGGGTTTCCGGTCAAATACCGCTCCAGATTGTCCATGCAGATATGCCAGATCGTGTTCTGCACGTCCGCGCTGCCGCCGAAGCTCGGGCCTGCGATATGCGGCGTGAGCAGCACGTTCTCCATGTCCCACAGCGGACAGTCCGCCGGAAGCGGTTCGGTCTCGAACACATCGAGTGCGGCGCCGCCGAGGTGGCCGTCCTGCAGCGCCGACACCAGATCGTCCGTCCCCGCCAGACTGCCGCGTCCGACATTGACCAGCACCGCGCCTGTTTTCATCGCGTGCAGACGCTCGGCCGTCAGCAGACCCGCGGTCTCGCGCGTGTTCGGAAGGCAGCCAATGACGATGTCCGCCCGCGGGAGCAGAGCGTCTAACGCATCGAGTGTATGCGCTTCGTCGAAGTCTGCCGGTACAACCGAAACCGCTGTGCGCTTCACGCCAAGCACAGCTGCGCCGAAGACTTTCAATCGGCGGGCCACATTCGCGCCGATGTCGCCCATGCCGAGTACAAGTGCGGTCTTGCCGGAAATCGTCTCCGCATGGTCGTATTTTTGCCAGATATGCGCCTGTTTATTGCTCCAGTACCGTCCAAACGAGCGGTACAGCGCCACCAGACTGCCAATCGCGTACTCCGCGATGATCGTGCCGAACGCACCGGACGCATTCGCCAGCACCACGCTCTGCGGCAGGTTTTCCATGCGCGTGTACTTGTCCGCGCCCGCCCAGGTCAGCTGCAGCAGACGCAGGTTTTCGGTCTGCGCCAGCTGGGCTTCACTCGGCTCGCCGAAAATAACCGCAGCCGCGCAAAGCTGCTCTGCGGTCGGGTGTTCGCCGTTCTCCGCGAACGTGAACGTGAACTGCGTGCCGAATCGGGTATTTAACGTCTCGCGCATGGTCAAATCGCACTGCGCGAGCACCAAAACGGATGTTTTTTCGTTCTGCATTGTGTTTTCTCCGTTATCTGTCAGGATATTTACAATTATATAGTAAGGATTTTCGGTTTTCAACAATGGGATAATAAAAAGCATCTGCATGAGCAGACACCTTTCAAATTATTTTATAATTTCATTTCGCGGTTCTTTCTACGCAGATAGGTCGCCAGCGCATACAGAACGGCGATATCCTCCTCGTCCAGACCTGTTAAATCCAGTGTCTGCGTTTTTGCAACACACAGCAGATAGTCCGTCGAAACCTTGAAAATCTCGGATAATTCGATAATATACTGTGTACTCGGTACATTCAGGCCTAATTCCCACGCATTTACGCTCGACCGTGTGATGCCCAGCCGCTTTGCCAGCGCGGCCTGTGAGAGGTTGTGACTCTCCCGCAGCATTTTAATTCGTTCCCCTATAATCAGCATGCAATCACCTTATTATAGGGTATGCCAATCACGATGATATTACGATATCATTATGATATTCATAATTGACATACATATTTCTTCCAGCTATACTAAAGAAGATAACAGGAGGACGATACATGGTAATCTTACGAACGCTCTTAGTATGTCTAATTATAGCTCTCATACTCTGGGGAATCTATGCTGCCCTTCGTTCCATACTATCCAATAAGTGGCTTCATGACGAGGCACGACAGGATGTTGTACATCTGTTTAATCAAGACTTACCGAAATGGCTGGAAGCAGCTTATACCGCCTTAAACCAGCATTTGCAGACACAAGGCAGTAAATGTGACTGGAGCATAGAAATCACATGCCCCTCCCATGCTGTTATTGATCGATGCCGTATCAACTTTTCCGGTTCGCAAGGTATTATTCTGGACAGTGCCAATCAGCAATTATTCTATTATAAAACAAAGGATTTGCCGGAATTACATGCCCTTCAATGCACAAATGCCCATCCGTTAGAAGCATTTGAGTGTTTTTCTCTTCCCTACTCCGATATTCTCCAGGCACAGCTTATTACTTCAAAGCACGCCTATACGCAAATGAAAACGAAAGGCGACATTTCTCAAGATGCCGCCGAACAGCATGCCGCCGGGCAAACGGTCTATGACAAATTAGCAATCGCTATTCAAAGCAAGAATCCCTATCACCCATATATAGAATTAGACTTTTCTAATCATACCGCGGTATCTGAAATGTGGAAAAGCCTTCAGACCTCCAGTATATTAGGAAATATCTTTGAAACCGAGACTAAATTCAGCATTTCATATGCAGGCTGCAATACCGATATCAAAATTCAGAAGCGTTTCTCCGCTATTCCATCGCTTCCATTCGCTCTGACGTCGATCGGACCGGCACAGCTGAATATGTTAAATCAAACCCTGCTCCATCTGGAAGCGATTGCACAAGCTGATTCGTCCAATTCCGCACCTGTTTCATGATTTTCATAATAAAAAAGCGTCTGCTCACGCAGACGCTTTTTCCATATTCACTTACGCATCATTCGACAGATGGAACTTATCGAACGCATAGAACACAAGGCTCATGATCATGCCGACGATAGCGGCGAGGGTCATGCCGGACAGCGACACATCACCCAGCGCCAGCGTAACGCCGGACAGGCCGGTAACAAAAATGACCGAGGTCAGGATCATATTGCGGTTCTTGCTGTAATCAACATGATTATCAACCAGAATACGCAGACCGGAGGTGCCGATCATGCCGTACAGCAGGAACGAGATACCGCCGATGACCGGACCCGGAATCGTCTGGATCAGGGCTGCCAGCGGGCCGACAAACGAGCAGATGATGCTCAGCACAGCCGCGCCGCCGATAACGCGCACGGAGTACACCTTGGTAATGGCCATAACGCCGATATTCTCGCCGTAGGTGGTGGTCGGCACCGAGCCGATAAAGCCGGAGATCATGGTCGAGAAGTTATCCGCGAACAGCGAACGGTGCAGACCGGGGTTTTTCAGCAGGTCGCGGCCGATGACCTTGCCGGTAACGAGCTGATGGCCGATATGCTCGTTTGCGATAACCAGAAGGACCGGAAGAATGATCAAAATCGCGTTGATGTCAAACTTCGGGGTCTGGAAGTTCGGGATGGAGATAAAGCTGGTGTGCAGCGCATCCACAATGGTCTCCATCTTGATAACGCCCGTGAACACACCCGCAATATAGCCGCAGATAATGGCGATCAAAATCGGGATAGTCGAGAAGAAGCCGCGGAACAGCACACTGCCGAATACCGCAACGGCCAGCGTTACAAGGAATGTGATAACCGTTCCGGTGGTGACGCTGTCACCGACAATGCAGCCGGTAGAAGCCGCAGAGCCTGCCAGCTCCAAGCCGATCAGGGCAACAACCGGACCCATGGCAGCAGGCGGCAAAACGACATTGATCCAATCCGTACCTCACTTATAGATAATGAATGCGAGCACACAGCCGCACGCACCTACGACAACAAAGCCGCCAAGCGCATACTGATAACCCCAGTTGTTGATAACGATGGTCGCCGGAGCGATAAACGCGAACGACGAGCCGAGGTATGCGGGCGCCTTGCCCTTGGTGATGAGGATGAACAGCAGCGTGCCGATACCGTTCATGAACAGCACGATCGCCGGGTTCATCTTGAAGATGAACGGCACGAGCACGGACGCGCCGAACATCGCAAACATATGCTGGATGGACAGCGGCACGAGCAGGCGCGGCGGCACCTTTTCCTCTACCTGAATGATTCTGTTGCTTTGCATCGTTTTTTCATTCCCCCTAAAATATTTCTCTTTTACCAAAACCCGTCAGCGGAACAGATTTTTGATCTGCTCCATCCGGGCACACGTCATATTATACCCCATTTCATAGCCCCATTCCAGCTTTTTCACGTCTTTTTCAAAGCTGTTCAGCGATTTTTCCGGCTGAAGGAGTACGGTGTCCTGCGGTTTGTTCTCCGCAAGGCGGTGACAGAAGCAAACTGTCTCGTTGTAGTGCTTGGCACGCTCAAGCAGCACCTTGGGCATTGCCGGATATTTGCGTTTCAGCCACTTTGCGGTGAACTGTACGCCGCGTCCAAGCGTTTTGCGGTAGCTTTCCGGCTGCGTGAGCACGATCAGATTGCGCTCGTTGCCGTCGTGCAGGCTGCGCAGAATCGGGATTGGGTCGGCCAGACCGCCGTCGTAATAGGTCTCGCCGTCCATCTGCACCGGCGGAAAGTAGATCGGGATGGCGCAGGTCGCTCGCAGCATCGTGCACGGACGATCCATGCGCATGCCGTCGAGGTATTCGGCCTTACCGGTCTTTGCATTGGTAACACCCACCAAATATTTACCCTGATATTTGTGAAATTCGTCCCAGTCAAACGGCACAAGCTGGTTCGGGATAGTATCGAACACGAAATCCGTACCGAAAATGGAGTGGTCGTGCAGCAGGTTGCGCGCGCCGAAATAGCGCTTGTCGCCACGATACTGCCGCAGTATGTTAATGTTGCGCTCGCGCTGCCGCGAGAGATACGACGCCGCATAGGTGATGCCGGCGGAAACGCCGATGACGTAATCGAACATGATGTCATTATCGAGCAGCGCGTCCATCACGCCGCAGGAGAATACCGGACGGAAGGTTCCGCCTTCTAAGACTAAACCGGGCATAATTAACCTGCCTTTCCTGCTATTTTTCTGAAATCGAGAGAGTTTTCGTATTGTTCGGCACACGCTGTCTGGTGCAGTGAAAATCCACGCTATTTTACAAAAAGACAGACCAACAATCGAAATCATCGGTCTGTCTTTCTGACTCTCAGCGGAAAACCGCCGAGTAAAATGCTATTGAATTAGCCGATCATCTTTGCGGTGCTTACCTTGATGCCGGGGCCCATGGTAGAAGCAATAACGCAGGAACGAACGTACTGACCCTTTGCAGCAGCCGGCTTAGCCTTGATGATAGCACCCATCAGAGCGTCGAAGTTGTCCTGCAGCTTCTCAGCGCCGAAGGAAGCCTTGCCGATCGGGCAGTGGATGATGTTGGTCTTGTCGAGACGGTACTCGATCTTACCAGCCTTGGACTCCTGAACAGCCTTGGTAACGTCCATAGATACGGTACCAGCCTTCGGGTTCGGCATCAGGCCCTTAGGACCAAGCACGCGGCCCAGACGGCCTACAACGCCCATCATGTCCGGGGTAGCGATAACTACGTCGAACTCAAAGAAGTTCTCCTTCTGGATGCGCTCCATCAGGTCCTCTGCACCAACGATGTCTGCGCCTGCAGCCAGAGCCTCGTCAGCCTTTGCGCCCTTAGCGAATACAGCAACGCGAACCTGCTTGCCGGTGCCGTGGGGCAGAACGATAGCGCCGCGAACCTGCTGGTCAGCGTGACGGGAGTCAACGCCCAGCTTTACGTGCAGCTCGATGGTCTCATCGAACTTAGCCTTCGCGGTGGAAACAACGGTGGAAAGCGCTTCAGCCGGATCGTACTGCTTGGTGCGGTCGATCGTCTTTGCGCTGTCTACATACTTTTTACCTTTATGCACAATAAATCCTCCTTAAGTGGTTAAGCGGGAACTTGAATAACCCTCCCACTGTATGCGGCAGATAGCCGCAGCTTCGTACAACAAATAAAAACCGGAGATTACTCCTCGACGGTGATACCCATCGAACGGGCGGTGCCCGCGATCATGCTCATAGCAGCCTCGAGAGAAGCGGCGTTCAGGTCGGGCATCTTGGTCTCTGCGATCTTCTGGCAGTCAGCCTTGGACAGCTTTGCAACCTTGGTCTTGTTCGGTACAGCAGAACCGGACTCGATGCCGCAAGCCTTCTTGATCAGAACCGGCGCCGGAGGCGTCTTGGTAACGAAGCTGAACGAACGGTCAGCATAAACCGTAATGATAACCGGAATGATCATGCCGGCATCGTTCTTGGTGCGCTCGTTGAATTCCTTGGTGAAAGCCATGATGTTTACACCGTGCTGGCCGAGAGCCGGACCTACCGGGGGAGCCGGGGTTGCCTTGCCTGCGGGAATCTGGAGCTTGATATAACCTACTACTTTCTGTGCCATGTTGAAAGGTTCCTCCTTCAAAAAATGTGGTGGCTGGCGAGTTCCTAATTGGCACGGAACTCTCCCACTTGCCGTAAATGCGGAAATCTATCTTCCGCTCATTGTCACTCGTCGAGAGTTTCAACCTGATCGAGCTCAAGCTCGACAGGGGTTTCGCGGCCGAACATGGAAACGGTTACGTTTACCTTGTTCTTATCCGGCTCAACCGACGATACAACGCCGATAAAGCCTGCCAGCGCGCCGTCGATAACGCGAACACTGTCGCCTGCGGCGTAATTTACCTCGATCTCGCGCTTTTCCACGCCCATTGCGATGATCTCTTCCTCAGTCAGCGGAATCGGCTTAGAGCCGCCGGACTTGTCCTGACCCAGAAAACCGGTGCAGCCGCGCGTATTGCGGACCAGATACCAGGTTTCATCGGTCATGATCATCTTAACGAGCACGTAGCCCGGGTACAGCTTGCGCTCTACCTCGCGGCTTTTGCCGTCCTTTACCTCAACGACCTTCTCGGTCGGGATGTTGACGGCTTGGATCAGGTCATGCAGCTTGCGGTTTTCGACCGCTTTTTCGATCGAAGAGGCTACCTTGTTTTCGTAGCCGGAGTACGTATGAACAACGTACCATTTTGCAGCGTCTGACATTGTTGCCTCCTTTTAAGTTAGGCGGCGAAATGTTTAAGCAGCGTCTGGACACCAAGACCGAATACGATGTCAAGCACCCAGATGAAAATGCCGATGATGACTACGCAGGCGATAACGACCAGCGTATTATTCGTCGTCTGCTCACGGGTGGGCCAGACGATCTTACGGCATTCGCTCTTCAATTCGCGGAACCACTTGCCGATACGAGCAAAGAGACCGGGCTTTTTCGCTTTGGTTTCTTCAGCCATTAAGCTACTTCCTTTCCCTTACTTCGTTTCGCGGTGAAGCGTGTGCTTCCGGCAGAAACGGCAGTACTTGTTCATTTCCAGACGATCCGGATCATTCTTCTTGTTCTTCATTGTGTCATAGTTTCTCTGCTTGCACTCGGTGCAGGCCAGCGTGATCTTTACGCGCATAGATAACGGCACCTCCTTTTAATATCTCGCTTCGTTTCCGTATCCCTGTGACACGGCTTGAAGCTAATTGCCTCCCTCTGTCAGCGTTCCGACGTCAACTTTTCAGACACACGAAAAATAGGCGCAAAAAAAGAACCTGCATAGGTGTTTTTAGTATAGCATGTGAGAGATTTACGGTCAAGCATTTTTTCTGAAAAAGTGCTGATTATTTTCGTTTTTTATGGTATACTCAGGGTAATCACACGGGCAGAAAACACCGATTTGAAAAACTGCCCAAGAAACAGGAGTATGACTATGCGTATTTTGGGCATTGATTACGGAGACGCCCGCACCGGCCTTTCGATCTCCGATCCTTCCGGCTTTCTTGCCGGTTCGCCGAGCGTCATCCATGAGTGGAATTACGCCAAGCTGGTGGACAAGCTGGTGGCCTTCATTCAGGAAAACAAGATCGAGGAGATCGTCCTCGGCCACCCGAAGAATATGGACGGCACGGTTGGCCCTCGCGCCGAAAAGTGCGAGACTCTGGCGAAGGAGCTGGAGGAGCGCACCGGACTGCACGTTGTGCTGTGGGATGAGCGCCGCACGACGGTCGCCGCACACGAAATCCTGCACCGCAGCGGCAAAAAGGAAAAAAAGCACCGCCAGAGCGTCGATGCCGTTGCAGCAACGCTTATCCTGCAGGGCTATCTTGATTTTAAGCGCCGCCAGTAATTTCCGTTTTACCTATTTATAGGCAATACCGCATAATTGAACAAGAGTGATTTGCGAGTAAATTTTGCGTACTGACGAGGCACAGTTTTGCGGTAATACTTGATGTATTACCGTGAAACTGCAACAAAGTCAGGACACAAAATTTCCGCAAAGCACCGCCGCTTTAATTGTGCGGTGTTGCCTATATAGTATCTTTCGGCACCTGTTCCCCGCAGGTGCCGTTTGCTTTTCCAATAACTTCTTTCGATAAGAAACATTTCTTGACGATTTGGCTTTTTTCTGCTACAATAAGAAAAACTTCAATACTTTACCGTGTGCAAGTCCCGCTGCATGCGGTTTTTGTTTCTAAGGAGAACCATCCATGTCTATTCTTTTCAGCCTGCTCACAAACCCGGTCACGATATCCGTACTGGTGCTCTGTGTTCTTTGCCTGACCGGTTTGAATGTGCTGCTGTCCATGCTCATCGCGTGCATCATCGGCGGCGTGGCCGGCGGTATCCCGCTGCTGAACGCGCCCGAGGGCACGCAGACCGTTATGCAGCTGCTGACCGGCGGCTTTGCTAGCAACGCTACGACTGCGCTTGCGTACATCCTGCTCGGCACGTTTGCCACCTGCATCGCCACGACCGGTCTGGCCGATATTCTGTCGAAAAAGCTGTCACGCCTGCTCGGCGGACACAAGCTGGCGCTCATCGGTGTGCTGACGCTCGTTGCTTGCCTGTCACAGAACCTCATTCCGGTGCATATCGCGTATATCCCGATTCTTGTGCCGCCGCTGCTCGGCATGATGAACCGTATGCGGCTTGACCGGCGTGCCGTTGCGTGTGCGCTGGCGTTCGGCCATAAAGCGCCGTATATCACCATTCCGTTTGGTTTCGGATTGATTTTCCAGCGCGTTATCGCGGATAATCTGAGTGAAAATGGTCTTTCTGTAACGGTCAAGGACGTTACCGCCGCCAACTGGAGTATTGGCGTTGCCATGCTGATCGGTCTGTTCATCGCCGTATTTGTCCTGTACCGCAAGCCACGGGACTACCACGACATTGAAGCAGACACCTCCGCTGCCGAGGTAATTTCGGAAAAGCTCGAGTACCGCCATTATGTCATGCTTGCCGCCGCGATTGTTGTCGCAGTCGTGCAGGTTATCAGTCAGGATCTGGCGCTTTCCGCGCTGTGCGGCCTGAGCATCATCATCGTGTTCCGCGCTATCAAATGGAGTGACATTGACGAGCAGATCGAGGGCGGTATCCGTCTGATGGGTCAGATTGCCATTATTATGCTGGTGGCAGGCGGCTACGCCTCGGTCATCAAGGCCACCGGCGGCATTGACGCGCTCGTAAACGCCGGTATTTCCGCCGTAGGCGGCAGCAAGGCTGTCGCTGCGGTTGTCATTACGCTCATCGGTCTGCTGGTGACGATGGGTATCGGCACCTCGTTCGGCACTGTGCCTGTGCTGGCTGTGCTGTTCGTGCCGATGTGCAGCTCGCTTGGGTTCTCCACTCCGGCTGCTATTCTGCTCATCTCAGCCGCCGCTGCCCTCGGTGATGCAGGCTCGCCCGCGTCCGATACTACGCTCGGCCCAACCTCCGGTCTCAACGCCGACGGTCAGCATGACCATATCCGCGATACCTGTATCCCAACGTTTATCGCGTTTAATATTCCGATTATGATCTGCGCGATTTTGATGTCGCAGGTGCTGTAAAATAACACCCCTGCAATAATATTAAGGTTTAAGGCGCGGCCTCCAGCTGCGCCTTTTCTCCGCCGTGACGATAAAAACGCTCAAGATTAATATGCTCCCCCTGTAGAAGACAAAGAATTAGAAAAGTCTTCTATAGGGGGAGCATATCAGATTACTCGAGCGTTTTTATTTTATCCACAGCAATGTGGATAACTTGGTGGAAAGCTACTCTGCCTTTTCATCCAGAATTTCCGCAATATCGTCAACCAGCTGTTCCCAGTCATCCTCGGTGCCCTCGGTCTGCAGAAAACCGGTACCCATATCGTTGACAAAGGCGTGTCCGATGTCGATATAGCTGTCGTAATCCGGCTCATGATAGCCGTATTCCGTGCCGAGCAGCACAATTTCGTCGCATTCATCGCCCTGCAGATGCGCCATCGCTACATTGAGAAAGCCGTTTTCCGCCATGCTGTCGTCATCGTCCGGCGCCGCCCATGCACGCTCCCAGTATTCATCCTCATCCTCGTTGAACAGACCATCCTTGTAATAGTCCAGCTCACGCCGAATGCTCTGCTTGAGAAAATTTCGGTCCATGTTGTTCGCTCCCCTTTTCTCTGTTTTGCGACTTTATTATAGCATGTGCAACTCGTTTTTCAAGTCGGTAAATTATCCACAAACTTGTGGACAAATTTGTGCGCAATTTCTTTTCATGCACACTCCGCTGTGCTATACTGCTGACAAAACCATGAACCGAGGGACCCAGCATGAAAACATTAGGCATTGACATCGGCACCACAACAATCAGCGCGGCTGTGCTCGAGGACGGGCAGTTTCTCGCCAGCGAAACGCGGGCAAACGGTGCCTTTATTCCGTCTGCGCTGGCGTGCGCACGCGAGCAGGACGTGGAAAAGATCACGCAAATCGCACTTTCTGTTATCGAAACGCTGTTTGAACGCTATCCGGATATTCATTCCATCGGCGTGACCGGGCAAATGCACGGCATTCTGTATGTGGACGCGGACGGCAATGCCGTCAGTCCGCTGTACACCTGGCAGGACGCACGCGGCAGCCTGCCGCACAGCAAAACCGAAAGCTGGGTGCAGTATCTCACGCGCGAGACCGGATGCCTTGCCGCAGTCGGTTTCGGTCTGGCAACGCACGCGTACAACCTTGCCGCCGGACTTGTGCCGCCCGCCGCCGTCACCTGCTGCACCATCGGTGACTACCTTGCCATGCGGCTGTGCGGATTGGCTGCGCCGCGCATGGATGACAGCAATGCCGCAAGCATCGGCTTCTTCGACGCGGAACACTGTGCTTTCGACCAAAACGCTCTGCAAAAAGCCGGTATCGACCCGAACTTTGTCCCGCAGCTTGCCGCCGAGCCGGTAATCGGGCACTTCCGGAATGCGGCTGTCTGTGCCGCCATCGGTGACAATCAAGCCAGCTTTCTGCGCTCGGTGCGCGACAAAACCGCCGAAATGCTTGTGAATGTCGGCACCGGCAGTCAGTTTTCCGTGTTCACGCCGCACTATCTGCAGGCAGACGGCTTAGAGACCCGTCCCATGCCGGGCGGCGGCTATCTTCTGGCCGGTGCTTCGCTGTGTGGCGGACGCGCTTACGCACTGCTTGAGCAGTTTTTCCGCTCCACCGCGTCCATGCTCGGCACAGAAACGAACAGCTGCTATGACGCAATGACGCGTCTGCTGGATGAAAATCCGCGTCCGGATGATGTGCCTGCCGTCTGCACCCTGTTTGAAGGCACGCGCGCGGACAGCAGCCTGACCGGCAGTATTTCCGGCCTTACAACGCACAATTTCACGCCTTTACACCTGATTTACGGCGTGATGGACGGCATGGCCGACGAGCTGCATCGAATGTACACCGCGTATCGGCAGGCCGGCGGCACGCCGAAAAGGCTGATCGGCTCGGGCAACGGTCTGCGGCAGAACCGGTATCTGCAGCAGCGCTTTGAGTCTGCCTTCGGCTGTCCGCTCACGCTGTCCGACGGCCGCGAGGAAGCTGCCGCAGGCGCGGCGCAGTTCGCCGCAGAGCAGCAGATTTGACAGCAAAAAAGCTATCGAAAAGTCATATCATCAATATTCTCAAATATTTCGCGCGTTAGCGCGCATCAAATAGCATTTGCTTTGCAAATGCAAAAAATCCGGGGACATGCGCCTCGGATTTTTGACTTCTGGAGGGAGAAAGTTTCGACCATCGGGAGGAACTTTCGTACGATTTTGGAACGGCCCACGGTCCGTTCCTGCTTGTCGGCGAAACTGTAGTTTCGCGACAGCCTCGGAGCACACCAAACGGTGTGCTCTTTTGCTTGCTATCAGGGCGTATCTCTGGTATGATTAAAATAGTAAAAGGGAGGTGTGTCCTGTGAAATGTCAGCACTGTGGTATCCATTTTGACGATGAGGAACGCGTATGTCCGATGTGCGGCGCACGCGCGGGCAGCAAGGGCCGCATGACGAGACCCGCGCCGAAATGGCACGGCAAGCCGCGCGAGACCTACACCGAATATCATCCGACGATAGAGAACAGCAGCTCGGCGAAAACCGCAAAGAGCAAGGCGCGTCCCATCAAGGATAAGCCGAAGAAAAACAGCGCAAAGGGTGTGGTGATTGCGATAATTGTTATCGCTCTGCTGCAGATCGTACCGGCTATCTTCGCGTTTGTGATGGATGATCTGGTGCCGGAAATCGAGAGCAGCTTCGGAAATTCCCCCGCGCCGGATTACGGTTCGGATTACAGCTATGCGGCGCAGGATCTCAGCAGCATTCTCGGCACGGACAGCGGCATAGTGGTTGATAACAGCGATACCTTCCGTCTGCACTACGACCAGTCGAACGACGAATGGGCGATTTTGTATACCTCGGCGGACGGCGGCACATTCAAGAGCACGGCCGACGCGTGGTGCCTGTACGACGACCCCAATGAGTATTACTATCCGGAGGCGTATCCGTCCGATCAGTACGATATGTACACGGTTGCGTTCACGCTGTACGATACCGAGGCGGTAGGGAGCCTGCCCGACTGGTGTCAGTCCATAGCCGATAGCGGCGACGATATTTGGCTGAATTTGTATGTCAGCAAAACCGATGATACGCTGCTCATCGAGGATATGGACGGGATTGGCTTGTTCGGCACGACAGACCCGGTTCCGTATTATCGGGCACAGAATATGTGATTTTGTAAAAAAGCGTGAAAAACAGTAGCCCCGGTTCTGTCACTTGACAAAACCGGGGCGCCGCGCTATAATATAGCTACAAACGGCGGCTCGTTCGCACCGAGCGGTCGTTCCTCAGATCGATTTTATGTCGAGAAGAAAGCCGCTCTTTACAACGGGTGCGGTTGGTTTATTTCTTCATGTATCCGAGGATACCAAAGACGATCATGGCGATCAACTGAAACAGAAGCAGTGCTTCGGACAGCGACATCACGATCACCTCCCTCCTCATCGAGGGAGGAACAACCTTTTTTCACCGTTTGCTGATTTGATTATAGCATGCGGACAATATCCTGTCAATCAACCGTCCTTATGGGCGGTTTTTGTGTTTTTACGGGAGAATTTCGTGCATATGCAAAAGAAAAGTCACTCATAAATTTGATAGTAACTTGTGACGCGCAAGCGCATTCGGTATAATGATAGGGCAGAGGAGAGGGAACGCCGCATGGGACGGCAACCGGCTGGTCGGTCTTGTGCGCCTGCTCGATGACAGCGAATATATCGAAATCATGCCCGAGAAGAGCAAAACGCTGCCTTCTGCCTGAGAATTACCGCTTTCCGGTAATTTTCGCAATGGTTTCCGCCGCATTCTCCTGATGCACCTCGGCGGGCTTGAACCGCGCGGCTGCAAAATTGAGGTTGATCAGCGGACCCAGTCCGACGGCGGAAATAATGGTGCCGACACCGACCGGACCGCCGAGAAAGAAGCCGATGACCGTTACGAGCACATCCACGACCGCGCGGCACACGCCGGCAGACCGCCCGAACTTACGCGCGAGCGCGACCATCAGCGCGTCACGGGGGCCGCTGCCGAGCGCGCTTTTCATGTACAGCCAGGTGCCGAGCGCAAGCAGCTCCAGACCGCCGATGAGCATGGCAATGCCGCTCACCAATCCGTGCATCTGCGGGATGAGGTGCGCCGCCTGAATCGCGTCGATTATGACCGCGCAGCCCGCAATGTTGATGATCGTGCCGAAGCCGAAGCTCTCGCCGAAGAGCACGGCCGTGAGGATGGCTGCCGCGCCTGCGATAGCGGACGCTGTGCCGTAGGTCATGCCGGTTCGCAGCGACATGCCCTGCTGCAGCACGCTCCACGGCTCGAGTCCGACATTCGCCTGCAGCATCATCGCAATGCCGATCGAACTGACCGCAACACCCAGAATCAGCCAGAACAACCGGCGCATGTAATTTTGAAACATGAGAGCCTCCTCCTGCTATCAGACTAAAGCGAAGTAAAGTAAAACGGCAAAATCGGAAGAATTTCGCTCCGGTTTTGCCGTTTGAGTTTTGATCTTGTTATTCCGAAGCGGAATTGCTGTCGTCCTTTTTAATCTGGGAAAGATAGCGGTACACACTGGCCTGCGAGCAGTGCAGCGCGTCGGCTACATCCTTGACCGCGCCCTTCAGCAGGAAGATACCGCCGTTTTCAAGCGAAGCAATGATCTGCATGCGCTCGTCCGGCGTGAGACGGTCGGCGGTCACGCCGAGGCGGATGAGCTCGCGGCCGACCGCATCGCCTGCCACCGCGTCGATCGAGTTGTGGAAGCTCTCGGTCGTTGCCGGAACCGCTCGCGGGAACGGATCACCGGGTTCGGCCTGCTGCGGTGCGATATGGTCGTCGATAAAAATATCCGGATGACACAGCCGCAGCACGTTTTCGCTGGCGGCCAGATACCGGCTGTCGTCAAAGTTGATGCACAGCATGCCGACCAGCTTGCTGTTGTGCTTGATGAACATTGTGCTCGAGCGCAGCGTTTTACCCTCGGCAGAGAGGCCGCAGTAGTGCAGGCGGTAGTCCTGCGTTTCGTAGCTTTTGTCCATCAGGATTTTGAGCGCCACATTGGTAAGCGGTGCGCCGATCTCACGGCCGCTGATGTGATTGTTGGCGATGGCTACTATGGAGCGATTTTTGTCGGTCATATCATGCAGAGCAACCTCATAATCCGGTCCAAGTGCCTGTCCGAGAAATTCTGTCAGCTTGATGTAGTGCTGCAACAGCGGATTAGCCATTTGCCCACCCCGTTTCAAAGAATTTTCTTTGCAGTGCCTTTGATTGCATGGCATTGCCTTTTTATTGGTTTACTCTAATATTATTATAGCTTAACAATGATAAGTTTGTCAAAAAATAAACGCAAATAATTTCTCACAACAAAAATAAAAAGTTATTATGCAAAATAACTAAAATGAGGATAAAGTGCATAAAAAACTTGTGAAAAACCAGTAAACCATACAAAACTTGTTAAAATAATTGACAAGGCGTAAAAACCATGTTAAATTTATATCAAGGAATGAGACACAGACTGATAAAAAATTACAAAACTGCAGAAAAGGGAATGTAAAAATGAGGAGTAGAGAAAGGGAGACTGCCATGAATTCTGATTTTCGAGACAAGCTCTCCAATGCCGCAACAGTGGTTGAGATCACCCTTGGCATGGTGATCCTGATCGCGTGCATTGTGTCCGGCATCGGCATGGTCGCCATGACCGATATGAACAAGCTGTTCGGTGATCCGGCGTATCTGCAGGCGCGCATGAGCTCGGCCTGCCTGATCATCATCGGCATCGAGCTGATCAAGATGATCACCAGCTACACCATCGACTCGGTGGTTGACGTTATGCTCCTCGCCATCGCGCGTCAGATGATCGTCGAGCATACCTCGCCAATCGAGAACCTGATCGCCGTGCTGTCGATTGGCATCCTGTTCGTGATCCGGAAGTATCTGTATATTTCGCGTCTGGACCGCCGCCGCAGCAAGAAGGAGATCGAGGAGGACATCCGCGCAGAAGTTCTCGGCGTGGAAAACCGTAACGAGCCGAAAAAGCCCGAGCCGCCCGAGATTGGCTCATTGATTTGACATAAGGAAAGTGCATATCACCTGAAAACCGCAGCGCCCGAGAGGGCGCTGCGGTTTTTCATTGGAAAGGATACAGATAAATTAGTTCATTTATTCACAATATCAGAAAAAGTTTATAGGCTTGAACCTGCGTTTCACTCACACTTTCACTATGTTGGCAGGCTTGCAAGCGATTTACTGCGATTCACATAACAGCGTAAATAGTACGCATACGATACCGATAAATCGTTTTCTGAATGATATTACTGCTTTTTGCGTTGTAAATTTGCTTTACGCCCCAAACCGCATCTGTAGCCGCAGTCTGTCGGCAATCATCGAGATAAATTCGCTGTTGGTGGGTTTGCCCTTGACGCCCGAAACCGTGTAGCCGAAGTAATTCTGCAGGGTTTCGATGTCACCGCGGTCAAAATAAGCGTTTTTGCAACAAAAATACAGCAGTAATAAATTGTAAAATAAAAAGTTTATTGGGTTGGTGTGCTATAGTTTATTGGGTTAAGTGTATCCCTTTTTAGAGAGAAATGCAAGTGTGGTTTGAAAGAATATCGCTGAAAATTTGCGGATGGAGATGTACAGATTAGCTATAGGGCATCACACGAGAACCAATAGGAGAATTTTGTAAATCAGGGGAGAAAAAGATTATACTTAACTATCACAAATTGAATTATTTTGCGGCAGTTAAGTATAATTTTCTTTTTGTGCGCATAGCTGAGTTACTGCGATTTTTTCACCAATTTATAGAAACTGGTTCGCTTCGTGCCTGTTTTCTCCATAGCGACTTTAGCAGTGATTTCGCCATTCTTCCACTGGGTATATACCTCGTTCCAGTTTGCGGGGAATTGGAGCGCAGGACGCCCAAATTTCACGCCTTTGGCCTTAGCGGTATTGATACCCTCTGCCTGTCGAGATTTGATTGTAGCGCGTTCCTGCTCGGCTATCGTGCCTAATACTTCGATGAGGATATTGTTCACCATCTCAAATACCCATTCTTGGCCTTCGGGTAAATCCATCATAGTAGTAGGCAAGTCGATAACCTTTAAGCGGATGTTGTTGTCCTTGAACCATTCAAGTTCGGTCTTAATATCCCGCTTATTACGGCTCAGGCGGTCGAGAGACTTAATGACAAGCGTATCGCCCTGTCGGAGCATACCGTTCTTTAACGCCTGATAGCCTGCTCGGTTGAAGTCCTTGCCGCTCTCCTTGTCGGTGATAATGTCCCGCTCGTCAGCGCCTAATGCTTTGAATGCCGCTAACTGACGGTCTAAGTTCTGGTCTTTGCTCGATACACGCGCATAGTAGAAAGTGCGATTATCCATGTTCGTAAATCTCCTTTACTCTATGCGAATAGTATAGCAGTTTTGTTCGTAATAGTCAAGCACTTTGCAAACATATCCGTAAACTAAAATATAATATTTACGAACTAAGATTTGATAGTGATTTGCTGCATTCGCAAAAGTACACTTTTACGAACATTAATACACAAGAAAAGGGATAGCGTTGGCTATCCCTTTCGTTGCCTATGTTTATCCACGTCCATTGAAGTACAACTTAAAAGAATCATAGTCTTCGAAGCACTGCATTTCTTTCGTGATGGTTGCACCTGCTTTTATCTCACTATCGTCATCAGTAAAATAAACAACGGCAATATAGAATTGTGGATTTACAAAATTTTACGAAATAGAAATCATATATTTAGAAATTTCAGAGCTATCTACAGGCAACGTAATTACGATGGAGTTGTTATTTCCATCATAATTTACATTATCAATTCTAATAAATTGCGCGGTAGGATAGTCGTTCAATATTATAGAACCGCTGCAAGTAGCTGTTTTGTTTGGTGCAATCGTGGCATTTACATTAGCGCTGGTTGTTCCAACAATGTTTTCGTCTTTGTCTAATATAGAGCAATTAACACCTATAGAATTAAGTGTAGCAGACGAATTATTTTTCACCAGATAAGAAAACTCGAAATTAGTATCATCGAAAACTTCATTTCTCTTTTGTGTAGTGCCAACAATACTCAAATCCCCTTGACTGAGTTGTACCTCTCCATCATCGGTGAATGCATTAAAGAAATTTGCGGTATCGCTATCTACGGTATAAGATACGCTTCCTGTTGTGTTGTATTCTGCGGCCTGCTCACTTGTGATAGGCAGTTCGTAGTTCTGATATAAATAGGAAATAATAGCAGCACGAATATTCCAAGCGTCAGACCATAAAGCGTTATATAGCTGGGTGTTCTTATAATATTTTGTTGCTATTTTTTGTGAATTGCAGGCGTTTATATATTCATGCGCTAAGTCATTGAGTGTTTCATCTGTGAATGTAGCATTCTCATATTTTGAAATTTTAGATAATTCATAATCCACAAGCTTTGAAAAATATTCCGCCTTTTGCTCATCAGTCATATTAGAATCATCTTTTGAATCAGCAAGACGAGCACTGATACCTGTCGCCATAGCTTGAAGAAATTCATCTTGATTAGCAGACGTAGTAGATGCAGATAACTGCTGTGAATTGGTGCAGCCAGTTGAGCAAATCAATAATAGCAAAACAACTGATATAAGTTTACATTTTTTCATATTTGAATTTCCACCTCTTATTAAGCAACGAATTGGTATTTTAATACCACTGTTTAAGGGTATAGTTGAGAACTTCCGGAATGCCAACCATATTTAAGGGTATATTGTAGAATTTCCGAAAGGTCTGCCAATAATTTTAGTCTATTATTTCGATACTCCTCCATTTCCTCCCAGTAATCATAGGTTAGAGTGTTGCCATCAAATTCAAATATTTTGATATTATCATCGGAATTGCATACAGTATGAATTGAATAAGCATCACTTCCACCCAATTCAATGTATTTATCCATTATTATACTCTGTAGATTGATATAGGAATCTTTTAGTCCCAACCATGAATCTATCGCATTGTCAAGCTGAGATGAATCATTCCATATAGATTCTAAATCTTGTTTCGGAAAACCAGATAATGTTTTAGGCATATCCTGTACATTGATTCCTGCTCCTGAAATTGTGAACGTAATTACCTTATCTTCTATATCACTGCTGATTTGCGCGTCATCGCTTTCAACGTTTGTGATTTGTTCTACAGCAGCTTGGGTTTTCTCGAGTGCTTCTTGTTCCTGTCGAATTGCTTCCTGCTCCTGACGATAGCGAGAATATGTAGTTCCTGCAACAGTTCCAATAATGATAACCAGCACGATGCAAGAAATAATACTTATTATTTTCCGTAATTTCTTTCTGTATTGAAGCTGCTGCGTTTCTTTTTGCAATTTGTCTTGCTGTTCCTGTAATGCAATTTTTTGTTGTTCCTCGTCGTATTGCTGCTGTTCTGTGTGAAGGATTTCGGAATTATTGATTGCAAATAACTTTGAGAAATCTACACCGCAGGATGCACAATACTGCGTATCAGGCAGTACAACCTTTCCGCATCCGCAGACAGTAAACCCATTTACATTAGCAGGCAGATAATTATGCTTTTCACTGTCTGTGCATATCTTATGCAAATCCCGCTTATACTGGTCTGCCAATTCACCTAACGAAGATATAGGCTGCTGTTCATACTCAGCCAATTCATACGCCCGCTCGGAAGTATTTTCCCATGTAGTATCATCACTGAAAATAACTTTTAACGGAATAATACGAACATTTCTGGTTGTATTATTAGGTAAAGCTACAGGCGTTTTATCAGCGAACAGCATATAAGGCTGTACGTCAATATCAAGATAGGGGAAGTTATCAACATTCGCCAATTCTTGATGTGATACATCAGAACATTTAACAGCGATATTCATAGCCTTAATAGGCTTATCAGCTATATTCTCAAACTTACACTGCAAGAAAATGCTGTTATTAGTGTTGTTCTTTGTGAGTGCATAGGAATGTAACAGCACAGGACAGTTCTGCAACCAGAACAGACGCTTTTCATGCTGCACTATGGTATATTTTTCAGACATGGTATTCACCTCTATAACTATTAAATCGAGGGTAATTCGTCATTATCGTTATTGTTCTGCTTCTGAATTGTAGTAATAGTCCCCTTAGTACCATCCTTAATATCCTGTAATAGCTGTACTACTTCACCAAATGCGTAAATGCCAAAGCTGACAACGATACACGCTCCAAGAAAAATGGTATATACCATGTTGAATATCTCGTTATAGGAATCAGACAGGCCGCTGAGACCTATAATACAGCCAATAATAGCATTAACAATGGCATAGACTTTGAGTATTACGGCAACCATATTTTTATTTTTCTTTTCCATAAATAATTCATCCCTTTCATTTCTTTTTATCAGTGTACCACATCGTATTACACTTGTAAACCTTTGTAATATACAAATACTACAAATATTCATGTAGAATAATACAGAGGTATGATGATTATGAACAACAATGATGATAAGTTTATTATTAGAGCGAAAAAGAACTACGGTGAAACATCCGTGGTATCTTGTCGTATGCCGAATGATGTACTAAAACAGCTTGATAAGGTATCTGTTCGTACTGGAAGAACCAGAAATGAGTTAATTTTGAAATGCATTGAATTTGCATTAGATAAATTACAAATTATTGATGAGCCGTAAGGCTTGATATTATAATAGAAGTACGATTTAAGTACGAATTATATATTATATAATCGATTTATTATTTAACAAACGAATATTATTTCAATAATAAAAAGTATGTTATAAATATCAATTCAATGAATAGTATATAATTTATACATCAAGCAAAGCATTAAAAATATATTAAATCAAATATATCGTATATCGTTTTTGCTACTTTGCAGAAACATATTTACCATATTCTTTCTATTAATGGCAAAAAATTCGCCGCTGGCTCGTAAGAGTTAGCGGCGTTTTTTCTCAGATAAAAGTAAAGATGTTCTAAGGAGTAAAGACTTTATTATTGAAGCACTTCCGTGCTTATGCGAACCGCTGCGCGTTTCTCTGAAAAGAGGTTGTTAAAGAAAAGAGGGATAAATGCACATCGGTACACAATATAGGGCTATTGAGATTAGGGAGAGAGCACGAGCAATGCTCTGTCATTCATGTCGAGCAAATACGAGCCGTATTTGTCGTGCATCCCTTGTTGCACTATGCGTTCTCGTGGTTTTCATTCATGTCGCGCAGGACTGCTTCTTGTGCGTCACCCTCATAGACTAGCGCAGGATGAATGATGAAGCAGTGCTGTTCAGTGTTGTACTTGAAGGCGGGCTGTCCGTTTTGAAGGTGCAGTGCTTGTAAGTCCCTCATGAGCCTTGCTGATTGGTTAGGGTTGTAACCAACAGCTTCACAAATGCACTTATCGTCCAGCGATACAATGCGGCTTGCATCATGTGCGAACCTGTTAGCGCATACAGTGTTGCGTTCCTCATCCAGATAGGGTATCATGCGTATCAGATAGGCCAGCTGGCCGCGTTGTTTCTTCTTCAACTGACGATACAAATAGCGATAAGCGTTATGGTACACACGGATGAACGAGCGGTCATCACCTATCCAGTGGCGGATACTCTGCCGCGCAAAATACTCAGTGTTCATGGTGACTGCACCATCCTCTATCTGTAAGTAGTCTTGCTGTTCCATTGCTTCAAGGAACCTTCTGCAAGTGCTCTCTGAGGTCTGCAATACTTCGGGCAGGCTATCAGCCGTTAGCATCCTGCCGTTGCTGTAACATAAGGTACTGCGCTCATACAGCATATGAGTAGAGAGGTAGAACAGTCGAACGAGGTCTGCATTAGACATATTTACCCAGAACGGAGCAGAGGGCATGTAGCGGCAGAATGTGAAGTGGCCAAATGCACTTGTGCGTTCATCGTTGGCTGCACGGCGTATGGCTTGCTGCTGTTTCTTTTTCTGAAAGTATCTGCGGCGCTCTATCTCTGCTGGTGAAAGGTATTGTCCGTTTTCGACAGGCACAAATTCGCCTGTTGTTGGGTCAGTTGTATATAAAGGAAAATCTTGCTCATGTGGCACATTATTCACCTCTTTTGAGTATTGCTATATGTAGTAATGGGGAACGAGCGGGAGTGCTCCCGCTCGCCTTAAATAGTTAAGCTGTTATGAGATAGTTAGATTGGGGCATATCTGGCAAAAATAGTTCAAGCATTAAGGAAATAACGAGGTAATATTCTCCGTTAACCTTAACAGCGAGATAAGATTTGTCATTTATATGAAGTGCGATTTGAACAAGTTGTCCACTGTCCGTATGTTCATAGTAACGACATACGATGCCATCACTTCGAACATAATAACAGCTAGTGTCATCGCCACGTTTCCAGTATTTATACGTTAAGTTTTGGTGTGTAAAAGATTTAGGAAAATTTTGAGTGATTGGGTCGCGTTCCAATAAATGTTCCGAAAGAAAATGGCTAGGAGAATGCTGAGAGTAACTCATATAAGTATTCCTTTCTAAAAATAGTTATAAAAAAAAGACTACCTCATGGTAGTCATTGAAAACGTTATACACCTAAATTTAGGTGCACGAAACCAAGCTGGCAATTCTCCAACTTAAATTTGAGCATAATATTCTGGTGTTTCCACCTCCAATGACTTATGGAATTTTAGTATTAGCTAATAGATACAGGCGAGCACGCCTTGTACTTCGGATACTCTCTTGATTACATGGATAGTATAACATATACACTTTCATTCGTCAATCCCTTTAATTAATAAATAGTTATGAAAAATCTAATATTATTAAAATAATATAGCTTAAACACACAAGAAAGTTAAAAATACTCACCCGCATTCTTCCTTGAATTTTCTCGCATTTTACCCTTTTCAGCGTGTAGGACACGGCAAAAACGCAAACGTGCATTACAGCGCGTGTGAACGCTGAGAACGCGAAGGGAGTGCTTACTCTATTAAATAGCGAACGAGCGGGAGTGCTCCCGCTCGTCCAATATCGTTAAGCTGCGTGATTGCGCTTCTGCTCATTTATCCATTCGTTGTAGTCTGTAAGATTCATCCAGCGATAACCGCCGCACAGATTGTTTTCTCTTGTGCAGCAGGAACGAATACTTCTCTGCGGAATACCTCTGTCATTTTCGGCTTCTGCGGCAGAGTCATATGTGTTAAGCAGTTCATAAGTATCCTTATCCAGACACACAATAGGAATACCCATGTGATGTTTACGCATATGCTTGCGTCTGTTGCACCAACGGAGATTTTCTACACGGTTATCTGCGCGATTGCAGTTTCTATGGTGTACCTCAGGTAAATTCCACAGGTTGGGGATAAAGGCTTGCGCTACCAGTCGATGAACGCGCTGTGTTGTTCCGTGAATGTGTACTGTAGGATACCCATATCTATCCAACCATGGGTGTAAAATGTATTCTCTGCCGTTGCGGTAAATATGCTTTACCCTGCCGTGATTTGATACCTGATAATCAGGAAATTCAGCAATCATGCTCCATACTTCGTTTGTTAGCGTACTTAGGTCATTAAGCATATGACCCCTCCTTTATAGAATATTTTTGGAACGCTCTTGCATTTTCTGTAAGCTGCATTCGTGATGTAGGTATATTACACCATTTGTAGAAAAAATGCAAGCTTTTTGAGAATCAAACGACTGATTTTCAAAATACTTGACAAATTTCATAATTTTTGATAGCATATATAGCCTTATTCATTTCAAAGCCGTTTCACTGCCTAACCCTCATATTTGCCACAGGCGAGAACCGCTGATACTGTTCCCGCAAATCATCATCTGTCAAATCGAGGTAGGCCGCTTCGGTAATAGCAACGGACGAATGTCCGAGAATTTTTGACAGCGTGAAAATATCGCCGCCATTGAGCAGAAACCGCTTTGCAAAGTTATTGCGGAACACCTTTGGAGAAACATTCGGCACGCCTGCTCGATTACCGTAAACGCGCATATTGCTTTCAAAGCCGTTGACGCTGAGTGCGCGATTGTGCGTAGAAGGGAACAGGTATTCACTCTCTATAAAACTGTCCTTGTGGCGAATCCACAGCCGCAGGGACTTGCGAACCTCGTTGCTGAAAAACACCGTGCGCGTTTTCTTGCCTTTGGTATTCTCCCATGGCAGAACGATACAGTTTTTGAGCAGGTCTATATCGCTCATCTGAATGGCTAAACACTCACCAATACGCATTCCCGAATCCAACAGCAGTTCGATAATCACCTTGTCGCGGTACTCGTGGAATTTTGCCATATCAAGTGAACCAATAATGCTTTCAAACTGGCTGTCTGTGATAAAATCCACAGAATGACGCGCATTTTTAAGCTGCTTTATCTTGCGCATAGGACTGCGTTCGATATAATCAAATTCAACTAAGAAGTTAAAGAATACGCGCATATTGCGAATATAATTGTTGATGGTCGTTTTAGAAATACTGCGTTTGTAGTCCGTACGCCGCTCAGGATAATTCTGTTGTGTGTGATTGCAGCTACACGCCACAGTATACTTACCACGCTCCTGCAAATAGCCAATGTACGCAGAGATATGAAACGCTTTTACCTGTTCTGCACTGGTGATGCTGTGTATCTGCTCCAGATAATTCGCCAGCAAATACAAGGTCTGATTGTACGCTTTGAGCGTCTTTTTAGAAAGCTGCTTCATGCTGCAATGGGTCAGGAATTGTTCGATTTGTCTGTCAATTTCACGCATAAAAAAACACCTCAGTTTATCAGGCACGCGAACCCAATAAACTGAGGAATTTATTCACAATATCAGAAAAAGTTTATAGGCTTGAACCTGCGTTTCACTTACACTTTCACTATGTTGGCAGGCTTGCAAGCGATTTACTGCGATTCACATAACAGCGTAAATAGTACGCATACGATACCGATAAATCGTTTTCTGAATGATATTACTGCTTTTTGCGTTGTAAATTTGCTTTACGCCCCAAACCGCATCTGTAGCCGCAGTCTGTCGGCAATCATCGAGATAAATTCGCTGTTGGTGGGTTTGCCCTTGACGCCCGAAACCGTGTAGCCGAAGTAATTCTGGAGGGTTTCGATGTCACCGCGGTCCCACGCGACCTCGATCGCGTGCCGGATGGCGCGCTCCACGCGGGAGGAGGTCGTCTTGAACTTTTTCGCAATCGACGGGTACAGCACCTTGGTGATGGCGCTGACCGATTCGATATCCTCGACCGCCATCATGATGGCCTCGCGCAGATACTGGTAGCCCTTGATGTGCGCCGGCACGCCCACCTGATGAATCACTTCGGTCACGCGGAGCTCAAGCGCCATGCTTTCCTCGGCCTTGACCGCGCGCAGCTGACCGGTCCGCCACAGGCGAAGCCGCTCACAGACCGCCTGCGGCTCCATCGGCTTGCGCAGGAACAGATCCACGCCGAGCGCTGCGCATTCCGCGCCGATCTGCGGGCTTGCAAACGCCGAGAATACCATTACCGCCGGATGCGGTCCGTCCTGCTCGTGCAGGCGGCTGAGCACGCTCATGCCGTCCATCACCGGCAGCATCAGTTCAATGATAAGTACATCCGGCCGCAGCTCATTGACCGCGGAAAGTGCCTTTTCGCCGTTTTCCGCAATGCCGACCAGCTCAAAATCGTCCGCACTGTCCAGCACCGCCGACATGCGTGCGCAAAATTCGGTGTCGTCGTCTGCAAGTAAAATTCTCATTTTCTCATTCATATATCATAACCAGCTTTCCGATAAATTTCATCTCTTTTTCTTGGCAATAGATTACCATATACTACCATAACTTGCAAGACCTTTTGTAAAAATTTGGAGAGAAAATTGCAGACAGCATTCGACAAAATCTGTCGATTTACCCGAAATGACCGGTCAGACCGACTGTTTTTGCAATTTCTGCATATTTTCAAAATTCCCCGGAAATAGACAAAATACAAGCAAAACTGCGGTTTTCGACAACAAAATCAATCAAATAGGGGAGAGAAGTATTTCAGAAAGATAAAAAAGAGGGCGGCCAACGGCCGCCCAAACGCCAGACAAACCCATTACGGCCGCAGCGCGAACAGAACTCGCGCAAGGATAGCGGCATTTTCCATTCTCCATTTTCAATTCTCAATTTTAGCTTGCCGCCAGCATTTTCTCCATCGAAATGCCATACCCTTCCATCGGATTATCGACCAGCACATGCGTTACCGCGCCGATCAGCTTGCCGTTCTGCAGGATCGGACTGCCGCTCATGCCCTGCACGATGCCGCCGGTTTTCTCCGCAAGCTGCGAATCGGTCACGCGGAGCATCATGCTGCGCCCGTATTCGTCGTTCGCCGGATAGAGCTTGACAATCTGGACAGAATAACGCTGCACGCTGTCGCCGTCCACGTTGGACAGGATTTCCGCGTCACCGATTTTGATTTCGTCTGCCGACGCGACCGGCACGCACTGCAGCTCGCTGTACAGCGAATCATCCGTCATGGTGCCGAAAATGCCGCTTTCCGTGTTCTGCGCCACGGTTCCGAGCGGTTTTTCGGTCGAAAATTCGCCCTGCAGCGAACCCGGTTCACCCGCCTTGCCGCGCTGCACGCTGCTCACCGTCGAGTGAATGATCGTGCCCTCCTGCAGCGGCAGCAGCACGCCGGTCTCGCTGTCGCAGATGCCGTGACCGAGCGAGCCGAACGCGCCGGTCTGCGGGTCAACGTAGGTCAGCGTGCCGATTCCTGCCAGACTGTCGCGCGCGAGCACGCCGATGCGGTACGCACCGGTTTTGTCCCTGCACGGCGTCACCGTGACGCTTTTCTCCGCGTCTCCGCGCTCGAGCGTCAGCTTGATCGGCTGTCCCGCCGAGAGCGCGACCTGCTTCTGCAGATCGTCGTTCGAGTGCAGCGCGGTCTCACCGGCGCGGCACAGCACATCGCCCTCCTGCACGCCCGCCTCCTTCGCAGGGGAGTGCGTGCCGTCCGCGCCCTGCACCTCGGTCAGCTGCACGATCAGCACGCCCTCCGCCTGCATTTTGATGCCGACCGTGTGCCCAATCGGGATGACCTCGGCGATTTTTGCCGCCTGCGCGGAGACTGTCACCGCAAACAGCAGGAACAGAGCGAGCGCCGTGCGTTTTGCGTGATTTTTTTGCATTTTTTCACCTCCGCTATTACTATGCCGCGCGGAGCATGAAAACAACGCTGTGAACCTTTTCTATTCTGCCGGACATTTGGCGGCACGGAAATTCTCTGGGCGCGGAAAGGTTTTCCGGGAACGCAAAACGGCAGTTTCTCTGCGAAAAATGAGAGAAACTGCCGCAATTAGCAATCATTTATTCTGCTTTTGCAGGTGCACGATGACCGAGGAACGATGCTACCGCACGGGCGAGCACGCCGCCGACCGCACAGCCGACGATGATCTCGATCAGACCCTGCACGCCGACCAGCAGCACGACGAACATCAGCGGGTTGGCCGCGCCGAGAGAGGCAACGCGCTCCTGAATGTAGTCGGTCTTGTAGAACACCAGAACGATGTAACCCATGAAGAAAATGGTATTCAGCAGCGGCGCGGACAGCGCACCAACGAAATAGCTCCAGCTCTTCTTGTGGTCCACGCGGCGCAGCACGCGGAACAGCAGGCCGACACACCAGCCCATCAGCACGCGCATGACAACGCACAGAACGAAGGTGTTGATCGGGCTGATCTGGAAAAATACGCTTGTCATAGCCGACACGCCGGTGATGGCGTCCTTCATGCTGACCAGACCGAATACGCCGCCGAGGATCGCACCGGCAGTCGGGCCCATGGTCATTGCGCCGACTGCGATCGGCACGGTCAGGAACGACATGTACAGCGGACCAACCGGCACGCTGCCCAGACCCATCAGCTTCATCACGACCTCGATCGCCGCCAGCAGCGCCAGCTGCGCGAGATACCGTACATTGGTAGTTTTGTTATTCATTTGTAATTCCTCCTGCTGCCGTCCTGCTTTGACAGGTACAGCGCAATACAAAAATTGTGGTGGTCAGCGATAGAAATTCGCTGCCAAATCTCTTTCAACCCCGATTTTTCTTCCAAATCAGGTGCAGACCGTCGAGCACAAGGCTTTCATCGTACTCGAACGGGATACGCAGATAGGGAGTGACGAGCGGCGCAAGCTCTCCGGTGAGCACGACATACGGCGTTTCACCGAGCGCTTCCGCAAAGCGTTCAACCATGCCGTCCACGAGCGACGCCGCACCGTAAACCGCGCCGACGCGCATGGCATCGACCGTGTTCCGGGCGAGAATGCCCTCGTCCTTGGCGTCGATGGCGACCGCCGGAAGCTGCGCTGCCTGCTCACGGAGCGCGAGCAGACTCAGCTGCACGCCCGCCGTGATGGCTGAGCCGACCAGCGCACCGGACTGGTCGAGCGCGGTGAACGTGGTCGCGGTGCCGAGCGTAATCGCCACGCACGGCAGCTTTCCCTTGGCACGGGCGGCCACCGCAGCGGCTACGCGGTCCGAGCCGACCTGCCGCGGCTGCTCGGAGCGGATGTTGAGTCCGGTCTTGACGCCGCTCGATACCTCGATGACATCGCGGATGCCGAGCAGGCGCAGCGCACCCTCGAGCACGCCGACCATGCTCGGAACGACCGAGCTGACAATACCGCCGTGGATGCGGCGCACGTTCACGCCGTACAGCAAAAGCACCTGCTGCAGCTTGCAGGCGTAGTCGTCGCGCGTCAGCTTAGGCTCGGTTGCGATGGAGGCAGAAAAAACCTGTCCGTCCTCCTCATAGCCGCCGAGCAAAACGCGGCTGTTTCCTGCATTGACTGCGATCAGCATGGTGTGTCTCCTTTTCTGCATAGTTTACCACTATTATAAGCCATTGAAAACCGTATTGCAAGGGGAGAGGCACACATTTCCGTCTTATTTCGGCAGCATGATCGGCGCGGAGAGCAGCGTCCACAGCACGGCGTATTTCGGGCAGATCTGCCCTTGAACATTGCCGAATTCGTGCGAGTAATCCCACACGCGCAGCCGGAAATGCCGGTTGACCGTGCAGCCGACCACATATTCCGCCGCCGTGATGCATGCCGCGCCGCACAGGCAGCGGGAGAGCGGGCTTTCCTCGTGTACGCGCCGCCGCAGCCGCCGCAGACCGACCAGAACCGCACCGCCGGTCAGCGCCATCGTCCAGTGGGTGCGTCCGCGCCAGAGAAGCTCGAGCGCGGCGTAGCCGGCCGCGCCCAGCGCAAAGACTGCGGGAGTTTGGAGTTTCATTTTCATCACCGCATTTATTTTACCCGGAATGGCGGGATTTACGCAAGGGTGGAGTAATTGAGAATGGAAAATGGAGAATGGAGAATGAACGTGGAGATTTGGCATTTTCCATTGTGTGGTTTATCGGTGCATATGGTTTACAAGGACGCGCAATGCGCGCCCTTTGTTGGCGGTATGCACACGCATTACCGTAGGGGCGACCACTGGTCGCCCGCAACAAATAAAACCGTATCGTTCATTTTCCATTCTCAATTCCGACTCGCTAAGAGCCGCCTACGGCGGTTGCTCGCTGGACGCCCACTGCGGTGGGTGTCTCCATTCTCCATTTGCGAAGAATAAAAAAGGAGAGAGCACAACGCTCTCTCCTTGGATACAGCAAAGGGATTCAGTCTTCCAGCTTGACACGAGCCTCGAGGTACTTTCTCCGCTCCTCGAAACCCGATCTGCCCAGAAGTGCAAACATATTCTTCTTATAATCCTCAACACCCGGCTGATTAAACGGATTTACGCCGAGCAGGTAACCCGAAATGCCGCAGGCCTTCTCGAAAAAGTAGACCAGATAGCCGAAATGCCATGCGTCCGTGCGGTCGATCTCGAGGATGATATTCGGCGTGCCGCCGTCCATGTGGGCGATCAGCGTGCCCTCGTACGCCTTCTGGTTGACGTGCTGCACGGTCTGACCTGCCAGATAATTCAGGCCGTCGATGTCCTCTTCGGTATGCTCGATGGTAATCTCGGAGCGCGGCTCCTTGACCCACAGCACGGTCTCGAACATGATGCGCGAGCCGTCCTGAATGAACTGACCGATGGAATGCAGGTCGGTGGAGAAATTCGCTGAGGTGACGAACAGACCCTTATGGTCCTTGCCCTCGGACTCATCGAACAGCTGCTTGAGCCATTCGCCGAGCATGACGAGCGACGGCTCGTAGTTTACCATGATCTCCATGGATTTGCCCTTGAACAGCAGCAGATTGCGCAGTGCCGCATAGCGCGCGCAGTCGTGCAAGGAGCCTTGAGAATATTCCTCGCGAGAGGCGGCAGCGCCTGCCATCACCGCGTCAATGTCCAGACCGGCTGCAGCCATCGGCAGCAGACCGACCGGCGTGAGCACCGAGAAACGGCCGCCGATGTCATCCGGCACAATAAAGGTCTCGTAGCCCTCGTCATCCGCCAGCTTTTTGAGCGCACCGCGCTCCTTATCCGTCGTGGCGAAGATGCGCTCGCGCGCCCCCTCCTTGCCGTATTTGCTTTCGCACAGCTTTTTCAGCTCGCGGAAGGCGATGGCAGGCTCGGTGGTCGTGCCCGATTTCGAGATGATGTTGATGCAGAAATCGCGGTCACCGATCATCTTGATAATGTCGTTTAAGTAGGACGACGAAATGTTGTTGCCGGCAAAGTACACCTCCGGAATGCCCTCCGGGCGGACCTGGTTGTAGAACTGACCGTTTACGAACTCGATGGCTGCCCGTGCCCCTAAATACGAGCCGCCGATGCCGATGACGATCAGCACATCGCAGATCTGCTGAATCTTCTTTGCCGCCTGCTTGATGCGCGCAAACTCGTCCCGGTCGTAATCCACCGGCAGATTCAGCCAGCCAAGAAAATCGTTTCCGGCGCCGGTGCCGTTCACGAGTGTGTCCTGCGCTGCCGCTACCTGCGCGGTGTAATCCGCAATCTCAGCCTCGGTCCGGACAAATCGCCGGAGACCGGTCAGTTTCAGTTTGATTCCCATTACTGCATTTCCCCTTTTGTTATTTCCTCCAAGCCATTTGGCGGGATTTGCTCTCCCTCATGTATCTAAGTATAGCATACTGACGGAAAAAGGCAAGCATTTTGTTCAAACCTTACAAAAATTTTATCTGCTCGACGGTTTCTGACAGGTAATTTTGCATTATGCAAACCGAACAAATCCAACAAAAAAGCCGACTCCAACAGTAGGGAGTCGGCAAATATTGTTAGTAAATTGGAAAATTTGCGCAGATATCGCGTACATTTCGGCGGATATCGTTTGCCTTGTTGTCGAAATCGGTTGCGGCCTGCCAGATGAACTCGGCAATGCGGAGCATCTCCGGCGCACCGAAGCCGCGGGTGGTGACAGCGGGCGTGCCGATGCGCATGCCCGAGGTGACGAACGGACTTTCCGGGTCGTTCGGGATGGCATTCTTGTTGGCAGTAATGTACACCTCGTCCAGACGGCGCTGCAGCTCCTTGCCGGTCACGCCGGTCTTTCGCAGGTCGATGAGCATCAGGTGGTTGTCCGTGCCGCCGCCGACCAGATCGAAGCCCTGCTTCTGGAGTGCGTCCGCGAGCACGCGCGCGTTGGTGACGACGCGCTGCTGGTACGCCTTGAATTCCGGCTTGAGTGCCTCACCGAAGCAGACCGCCTTTGCAGCGATGACATGCTCGAGCGGGCCGCCCTGTGTGCCGGGGAAGATGGCCTTGTTAAACTTCTTTGCCAGTTCCTCATCGTTCGTCAGGATGACGCCGCCGCGCGGGCCGCGCAGCGTCTTGTGCGTGGTGGTGGTGACGACATCCGCGTAGGGAACCGGACTCTGGTGCAGACCGGCAGCCACCAGACCGGCAATGTGCGCCATGTCAACGAACAGGTACGCGCCGACCTCGTGTGCGATTTCGGCGAATTTTTCAAAGTCGATGGCGCGCGGGTACGCGGACGCACCGGCGATGATCATCTTCGGCTGCTCCTTTTTTGCAAGGGCACGGAGCGTATCATAGTCAATGAGACCGTTTTCATCCACGCCGTAGGGCACGATGTGGTACAGCAGGCCGGACTGATTGACCGGCGAGCCGTGGGTCAGGTGACCGCCGTTGTCCAGGCTCATGCCGAGCACGGTATCACCCGGCTTGCACAGCGCCTGATAGACCGCCATGTTCGCCTGCGCGCCCGAGTGCGGCTGCACGTTCGCGAATTTCGCGCCGAACAGCTGGCACACGCGGCGGATGGCGAGGTTTTCCACCTCATCGACGCATTCGCAGCCGCCGTAGTAGCGTTTGCCGGGATAGCCCTCGGCGTATTTGTTGGTCAGCACCGAGCCCATCGCCGCCATGACGGCCTCGCTGACGATGTTTTCCGAGGCGATCAACTCGATGTTGCGCGCCTGTCGTTTGTATTCTGCTTCGATCATACGGCCGAGTTCGGGATCGAACGCCGTAACGAAATCCATTGCTTCACGAACCATGATACAGCCTCCTGCGGGGATAGAACAATATTATTATGATATTGTACGATAAGAATTTACTATTATAATTAAACCACATTTTTCGCATGGAATCCATTGACAAATATCTGATTTTTGCGTTAACGCTTTAGCAGTTTATAGTGAAATTGTTACATTGTGCATTTTTGTGCAAACAGTTGCCCTTTTTTCGACGATATGTTACAATACCAGTAGGATTATTTCGGGAGAGAGGATAACACAATGACCAAGAAAGAACGAGCCGCCGCCGTTACCGAGCTGCTGAAATCGGTCTATCCGGAGGCGGTCTGCGCCCTGCATTATACACACGATTATGAATTGCTGTTTGCCACCCGGCTTTCCGCGCAGTGTACGGACGCGCGCGTCAATATTGTGACAGAAAAATTATTCAAGCAGTTTCCGACCCTGCAGAGCTTCGCGGATGCGTCCGAGGAGGAGATTGCCGAGGCCATCAAGACCTGCGGCCTGTTCCGCACCAAAGCGCGCGACCTCAAGGCGTGCGCCATGATGCTGATCGCCAATTACGGCGGCAGGGTGCCGGATACCATGGAGGAGCTGCTCAAGCTCCCGGGCGTCGGCCGCAAGACCGCCAACCTCATCCTCGGGGATATTTTCGGCAAGCCCGCCATCGTGTGCGACACGCACTGCATCCGGCTGTCCAACCGGCTGGGCTTCGTCAAGAACGAGAAGGACCCGGTCAAGGTGGAGAACGCCCTGAGAAAGCTGCTCGACCCGGCGGAGTCGTCCGATTTCTGCCATCGGCTGGTGCTGTTCGGCCGCGAGCACTGCACGGCGCGCAGCCCGAAGTGTGAGGGCTGTCCGCTCGGTGCGGTGTGCCCGTCGTATCCCATCGCGAAATAACATAGAGAAAAAGTAGGACTTTGAGAAAAAACGCAAAAAATCCACTTGACAAATTCTCACCGTGGGAATATACTGAACTCAGAAATTGCAAAACCGCAGAACAAGAGTGAGTAAGAGCGAGACCGTGCTTCCAGAGAGCTTTCCGGTGGTGTGAGGAAAGCAGCAGAGGACGTTACTGAATGGACTTGTGAGGGCAGCCTCAAATCCGCAGGGAGAGTATGGCTGACGGGATTCCCACCGTTATCATGGGAGCGTGTGTGTTTGCACACGACAGAGTGGACGTTTTTGTACGTCAATTTGGGTGGTACCGCAGAAGTAACAGGCTTTTGTCCCATGATACGTTTGTATCATGAGACAAGAGCCTTTTTTTATTGTGTCTGTTCGGAACGAACAGACACTCGATCGAAACCACGCTTTCGATCGAATCCCGAAGAAAGACCGCGTCCTTCGGACACATTTTTTCTTCCCTTGTATAAAAAGGCAGGCGCTATTCTTGCGCGACTTCTCGGTCGCGCTGCGCGTACACGCCCTGCCTTTTTATGAATTTGCTCCGCAAATTCTATTAAATGCGTGCTGCCGCACGAACCCAAGAAATAAAACACGGTTTATGATTACCGCCGATGTTTTGCTGTAAATGGAGGAAAACACAATGATTACCCCAAGCTGTGACGAGATTTTGAAGCTCGCGAAGGAGTATACGACCATTCCGGTCTGCCGCGAGATCTACGCCGATATGACAACGCCGATTTCGCTGCTGCGCCGCCTGCAGATCCGTTCCGACCGCTTTTTCCTGCTGGAGAGCGTGGAGGGCGGCGAAAAATGGGCGCGCTACTCGTTTCTCGGCTATGACCCCATCCTCCGTGCGACCTGCAAAAACGGCACGGTAACGCTCGAGGGTGCGGTCAACAAGACGGTCAAGACCGACAAGCCGCTCACCGTGCTCCGCGAGGTGCTCGGCGAGTACCGCGCACCGCGGCTTGAGGGTCAGCCGCCGTTCACGGGCGGTTTCGTCGGCTACTTCGCGTATGCGATGCTCGGCTACGCGGAGCCGACGCTCAAAATCAAGCGCGGCGCATGGGATGATTTCGACCTGATGCTGTTCGACAAGGTCATCGCGTACGACCACCTCAAGCAGAAGATCGTGCTCGTGGTCAACATGAAGACCGACAGCGTAATGGAGAATTACGGCAAAGCATGTGCGGCGCTCGAGGGTATGGCGGCGCTGATCAACGACCAGAGCCCGCTTCCGCCGCTCAAGGCAACCGGCAGGCCGAGCTTCACCTGCAACGTCACCGAGGCGCAGTACGCCGATATCGTGGAAAAGACCCGTGAGTACATCTTTGACGGCGATATCTTTCAGGCCGTGCAGTCGCGGCAGTTCTCCAGCCCGTATGCGGACAGCCTGCTGAGCGCGTACCGCGTGCTCCGCACCACCAACCCCTCGCCGTACATGGTGTTCCTTTCCATTGATGGGGACGAGATTATGTGTTCCTCTCCGGAAACGCTCGTGCGCTTGCAGGATGGCCGCCTGACCACCTTCCCGGTTGCGGGCTCGCGTCCGCGCGGCAAAACGCCGAAGGAGGATAAGGCGCTCGAGAACGAGCTGCTTGCCGACGAAAAGGAACTTTCCGAGCATAACATGCTGGTCGATCTGGGCCGCAATGACCTCGGTAGAGTTTCCAAGATCGGCACGGTCGAAGTCACCGATTACATGATGATCCACCGGTATTCCAAGATCATGCATATCTGCTCTCAGGTCGAGGGTGACATCGATGAAAAGTACGACGCCTGCGACGCCATCGAAGCGGTGCTCCCGGCGGGCACCCTGTCCGGTGCACCCAAGATCCGCGCGTGCGAAATTATCGAGGAGCAGGAGAGCGAGCCGCGCGGCGTGTACGGCGGCGCACTCGGCTATCTGGATTTCACCGGCAATATGGATACCTGCATCGCCATCCGCATGGCTGCCAAGAAGAACGGCATCGTGACCGTACAGGCAGGCGGCGGCATCGTCGCGGATTCCGTGCCGCATAATGAATATATGGAAAGCGCAAACAAGGCAAAGGCAGTTATGAACGCCATCGAGCGTGCATCGGAGGTAGACGGATAATGATTCTCCTGATCGACAATTACGATTCTTTTTCCTATAACCTGTTCCAGCAGGCGGCGGCCATCGAGCCGGATATGCGCGTTGTCCGCAATGACGCGCTCACCGTCAGCGAAATCGAAGGACTGAACCTTTCGCACATCATCCTTTCTCCGGGGCCCGGCTACCCGAAGGACGCGGGCATCTGCGAGGAAGTGGTAAGCAGGTTCGGCGGCAGCATCCCGATTCTCGGCGTGTGCCTCGGTCATCAGGCCATCTGCGAGGCGTTCGGCGGCCGCATCGAGCACGCACAGCAGCTCATGCACGGCAAGCAGAGCATTGTCGAGGTGGATACCGAAGAGCCGTTGTTCAAGGGTCTGGCAAAAAAGACCATGGTAGCGCGCTATCATTCTCTGGTCGCTGCACCGGATTCTCTGCCGGAGTGCCTCAAGGTCATCTCCCGTGACGAAATCGGCGAGATCATGGCCGTAAAGCATAAGACCATGCCCATCTACGGCGTGCAGTTCCATCCGGAATCCATTCTCACACCGCAGGGAACAACGATTATGAAAAACTTCCTGTCTATGTAAGGTTTGACCAGAACCGTAGGGCGGGGTGCCCTCACCCCGCCGTGTAAACCATCTGTACACCGTTATATTCGGCGGGCTGAGGGCAGCCCGCCCTACGGAGAAGATATAAATTAGCAATAGATAATAGATGTATAGAAAGGTCGATATAAATGATTCAGCTTGCAATTCACGAGGCCATCAACGGCCAAGATTTGGACTACGCCATCGCCCGTGCAACGATGGAAGAAATGATGGACGGCACGGCGACCGACATCGAAATGGCAACCCTGCTGACGGCGCTCCGCATGAAGGGCGAAACCATCACCGAGATTACCGCCTGCGCCGAGGTCATGCGCGAAAAGGGCGCGCATATTGAGCCGAAGGGCGCGGTCATGGATATTGTAGGCACCGGCGGCGATGAGGTCGGCTCGTTCAACATCTCCACGACTGCCGCATTCGTGGCGGCGGCGGGCGGCGTGCCGGTGGCAAAGCACGGCAACCGGTCGGTTTCGTCCAAGTCGGGCGCGGCGGATGTGCTCGAGGAGCTCGGCGTTGTCCTCTCTCTGTCTCCCGAGCAGAACGAAAGGGTGCTGGCGGAAACGGGCATCTGCTTCCTGTTCGCACAGGGCTATCACAAGTCCATGAAGAACGTCGCGCCTGTCCGCAAGGGCATGGGCGAGCGCACCATCTTCAACGTGCTCGGCCCGCTGTCCAATCCGGCGCGCGCGACTATGCAGCTGCTCGGCGTGTATGATGAAAGCCTCGTCATGCCGATGGCGCAGGTGCTGAGTAACCTCGGTGTAACGCGCGGCATGGTGGTCTGCGGCGGCGGTATGGACGAGGCAAGCCTGATTGGCAGGAACAAGGTCTGCGAAATCCGCGACGGCGAACTCACGCCGTATGAGCTCGACCCGACCGAATACGGTCTGTCCCTGTGCACGGTGGACGAGCTGCGCGGCGGCTCGCCCAAGGCAAACGCACAGATCACCCGCGACATCCTTGCAGGCCGTGAGCAGGGCGCGAAGCGCGAGGAGATTTTGCTGAACGCCGGTATCGCGCTGTACCTCGGTCTGGACGGCCTGACACTGGCGGACGGCATCAAAAAGGCCGCCGAGCTCATCGACAGCGGCGCGGCACTTGCGAAGCTCGACCGGTTTGCAGCGGCAACGCAGGAGGCGGCAAAGGCATGATCCTCGACGAACTGGCGGCGCACGCCCGCGAGCGCGTTGCGGCGGATAAGGCGAAAATCCCGCTCGAGGACATGAAAGCACGGGCCGAAGCGCTTCCGAAAGGCGATTTTCGGTTTGAAAAAGCGCTTTCCGGCAAAGAATGTGCGTTCATCTGCGAGATCAAGAAGGCCAGCCCGTCCAAGGGCATCATCGACCCGGTGTTCGACTTTGAGAAAATCGCGCAAAGCTACGAGGACGCGGGCGCGGACTGTGTTTCGTGCCTGACCGAACCCAAGTGGTTTCGCGGCTCGGACGAAATCTTCCAAAAGGTTAGGGGAATCGTCACAAAGCCGATGATACGCAAGGATTTTACGGTGGACGAGTACCAGATTTATCAGGCCAAAGTCCTCGGCGCGGATGCGGTGCTCCTCATTTGCACGCTGCTCGACACCGAAACCATACGCGATTATATCGGCATTTGCGACAAATTAGGCATAAGCGCTTTGGTGGAAACGCACGATGCACAGGAGATGCAGTCCGCGGTTCGAGCGGGCGCGCGGCTCATCGGCGTGAACAACCGCAACCTCAAGGACTTCACGGTGGACCTCGGCAACGCGGCGCGGCTGCGCGAGGGCGCACCGGCGGGCACGGTTTTTGTAGCCGAGAGCGGCGTTTCCTCTCCGGCGGATGCGGCGGCACTGCGAAAGACCGGCGCGGATGCCGTTCTGGTAGGCGAGTACCTCATGCGTGCCGCAGATAAGAAACAGGCGCTCGATGCCCTGCGGGAGGCGGTAAAATGAAGCTGAAATTCTGTGGACTGACCCGCAAAGCGGATATAGAGGCCGCGAACGAAACCAAACCGGACTTCATCGGTTTCGTGTTCGCAGAGAGCCGCCGTCATGTGTCGGATATGGATGCGGCGCGGCTCAAGGAGCACCTCGACCCGGAGATTAAGACGGTCGGCGTGTTTGTGAACGACGAACCCGAGCACATCGCCGCGCTGGTGCGCGATGAAGTCATCGACATCATCCAGCTGCACGGCGGCGAGAGCGTGCATTATATAAACAAGCTGCGAAAGCTGACAAGCGCGCCCATCGTCTACGCCGTCCGCGTGGAGACCCACCGCGACATTGAGCAGGCGGACAAGCTGCCGGTGGATTATCTGCTGCTGGATACCTATGTAAAGCACGCCTACGGCGGCAGCGGCAAAACGTTCGACTGGTCGCTGATCGGCAAGGTAGACCACCCGTATTTTCTCGCAGGCGGGCTGAATGAAAGTAACGTCCAAAGAGCCGCACAGACCGGCGCTTACGCGCTCGACCTGTCCAGCGGCATTGAAACGGACGATGTAAAGAATATTGACAAGATGCGCCGCGTATCGGCGCTTGTGAAAGGAGCAAACCAATGAGCAAGGGACGTTTTGGCGTACACGGCGGTCAGTATATGCCGGAAACGCTGATGAACGCGGTTATCGAGCTGGAGGAAGCCTACAACCACTATAAGAACGATCCGGAATTCAACGCAGAGCTGACCGAGCTGCTGAACAACTACGCAGGCCGTCCGTCGCGGCTGTACTTTGCGGAGCATATGACCCGCGACCTCGGCGGTGCAAAGATCTACCTCAAACGCGAGGATTTGAACCACACCGGCGCACATAAGATCAACAACGTGCTCGGTCAGGCGCTGCTGGCGAAAAAGATGGGCAAGACCCGTCTGATCGCGGAAACCGGCGCCGGTCAGCACGGTGTAGCGACCGCGACCGCTGCCGCTCTCATGGGCATGGAGTGCGTGGTGTTCATGGGCGTGGAGGACACCGAGCGGCAGGCGCTCAACGTGTACCGCATGCGCCTGCTCGGCGCGGAGGTCATTCCGGTCTCGACCGGCACGGGCACGCTCAAGGATGCCTGCTCGGCAGCCTTCCGCGAGTGGACTTCCCGCATTGACGATACGCATTACTGCCTCGGCTCGTGCATGGGTCCGCACCCGTTCCCGACCATCGTGCGCGATTTCCAGTCGGTCATCTCCAAGGAGATCAAGGAGCAGATGCTCGAAAAGGAGGGCAGGCTGCCGGACGTCGTGATGGCATGTGTCGGCGGTGGCTCGAACGCCATCGGCGCGTTCTACAACTTCATCGAGGATGAGGGCGTGCGCCTGATCGGCTGTGAGGCCGCAGGCCGCGGTGTCAACACCGCAGAGACCGCCGCGACCATCGCTACCGGCCGTCTGGGCATTTTCCACGGCATGAAGAGCTACTTCTGTCAGGACGAATACGGCCAGATCGCACCGGTCTACTCCATCTCCGCCGGTCTGGATTACCCCGGCATCGGCCCGGAGCACGCTTACCTGCACGACATCGGCCGCGCAGAGTACGTTCCGGTGACGGACGACGAAGCGGTAAACGCATTCGAGTATCTCAGCCGTATCGAGGGCATCATCCCGGCCATCGAGTCCGCGCACGCAGTCGCATACGCGATGAAGCTCGCGCCGACCATGCGAAAAGATCAGACCATCGTTATCAATATCTCCGGCCGCGGCGATAAGGACTGCGCGGCGATCGCACGCTACCGCGGCGAGGATATTCATGAGTGATTAGGAAATTTATGCATCGTTTTTGAATATATGCCGTAGGGCGCGACGACTCGGCGCGCCATGCAGGCCGTATGCACATCGTTACCATCGGCGTGCCGAGGTCGTCACGCCCTACGAAAAAGGAGCAAGCTATGAGCAAGATAAAATCTGCCTTCCGGAACGGCAAGGCTTTCATTCCCTTTGTAACCTGCGGTGACCCGTCTCTGGACGTCACCGAGCAGATCGTATACGCGATGGCGGACGCGGGCGCGGACCTCATCGAGCTGGGCATCCCGTTCTCCGACCCGACCGCCGAGGGCCCGGTCATTCAGGAGGCCAACGTGCGTGCGCTGTCCGCCGGCACGACCACGGATAAAATTTTCGACATGGTGCGCCGCATCCGTCAAAAGACCGATATTCCGATGGTATTTATGACGTATGCGAACGTTGTATACTCCTACGGCTCGGAGCGTTTCATCCGCACTGCCGCTGAGATCGGCATGGACGGCCTCATCCTGCCGGACGTTCCGTTCGAGGAAAAGGCCGAGTTTGACCCGCTGTGCCGCCAGTACGGTATCGATCTCGTGTCGCTCATCGCGCCGACCTCGCACGACCGCATCCGCATGATCGCAAAGGAAGCCTCCGGCTTCGTGTACTGCGTGTCCTCGCTGGGCGTTACCGGCGTGCGCTCGAACATCACCACCGACATCGGCGCAATGGTGATGCTCGTCAAGGAGACACAGGACATCCCGTGCGCGGTAGGCTTCGGCATTTCCACACCCGAGCAGGCAGCAAAGATGGCCGCCCAGTCGGACGGCGCGATCGTCGGCTCGGCAATCGTCAAAATCTGTGCAAAGTACGGAAAAGACTGCGTTGAGCACGTCAAGGAGTACGTCAAGAGCATGAAGGACGCGGTGCGGAACAGAAATTGAAAATTGAAAATGGAGAATGGAGAATGAACGCGACGGTCAAACGGGTTTCGGTTCATTTTTCATTGGTTCATTGATGTTCAAATGACAAAACGAGGGAGAAACGGTTGGTTCTCCCTCGTTTTTTGCGATTATTGAGGTGGATGGAGTTATTCCGCCCAATGGGCGGCAATTCAATCATCGCGCTTGCGCGATACCGCAATTCTCAATTCTCCATTCTCAATTTTCAATTAGTAATTGTTAGCCTTGAGTTCAAAGTAGGCTTTAGGATGCGCGCAGACCGGGCAGACCTCGGGCGCCTGCCTGCCAACCACGATATGTCCGCAGTTCGAGCACTGCCATACGCAGTCGCCGTCGCGGGAAAAGACCAGCTTATCCTCGACATTCTTCAGCAGCCTGCGGTAGCGTTCCTCGTGCTCCTTTTCGATCGCGCCGACCATCTCAAACAGATCCGCGATATGGTCGAAGCCCTCCTCACGCGCCTCCTTGGCGAAGGTGGTGTACATGTCGGTCCACTCGTAGTTTTCGCCCTCTGCGGCAGCCTTGAGGTTGGCTGCGGTGTCGTCAATGCCGCCGTTGAGCAGCTTGAACCAGATTTTCGCGTGCTCCTTCTCGTTTGCGGCGGTCTCCTCGAAGATTTTCGCAATCTGCACATAGCCGTCCTTTTTCGCCTTGGAGGCAAAGAACGTGTACTTGTTGCGTGCCATGGATTCGCCTGCAAATGCGGTCTGCAGGTTTGCTTCGGTGCGGGTGCCCTTGAGTTCTGCCATAACAGTTATCCTTTCTCCGCTATTCTTCCAGTTGACAGTCAGACCGTTCTGACTGCTCTTTTAGTCTTTCCTGCAAGCGCTGCAAATACCCTCAAACAGAATTTCGTACCGATGCAGCTCCACGCCGGAGGAATCCTCCACGCGGTCGATGAGATCGGTGACAGGCGGCATAAATACATCAAAAACGCCACCGCACTTGGTGCACCGCACATGATAATGCGGCTTGATGTTGAAATCAAAGTGATCGGCACCGGTCGGCACAGGCACGCGCAAAATCTCGCCCTGAGCTGCCAGCTGGTTCAGATTGCGGTAAACCGTGGCCTTGCTGATGGTCGGGTGCTGCGCCGCGATAACGGCATAAATCGCATCCGCGGTAGGGTGGTTGTGCATCTGATTCACTGCCTGCAATACGATCTGACGCTGAATGGTGTTTCTGGTCTGCATAAAATGCACCTCCTTTATTAGTACTGCTTCTTAATTAAGAGTATATTGCAAATCCATATTTTTGTCAATCGGTAACAAGCACTTTTTTGAATAATGTATGGGAAGAGATTTTGAAGAGGTTGCAGGCGATACGGAGAGTATGATATTTTAAGGCAATACCGCATAATTGAACAAGAGTGATTTGCGAGTAAATTTTGCGTACTGACGAGGCACAGTTTTGCGGTAATACTTGATGTATTACCGTGAAACTGCAACAAAGTCAGAGCACAAAATTTCCGCAAAGCACCGCCGCTTTAATTGTGCGGTGTTGCCTTAATATAAACCGGGGGATGGAAATGGCAGTATGGATCGAACGGGGTTAGAAAAATATATACGGAATAATTATGGTACAGAGCCGGATCATCCGTGGATAAAGCATTCGAATTATGGAGTGTTCCGCCATAGCAGTAATAAAAAATGGTTTGTCGGGTGCGGATGGAAACAAAAACGAGCCGTGAATCGCATGAAGATTCACGGCTCGTTTGTTAGAGAACATATAGAAACACCATCAGATAATGACAAACGCTGCCGACGATTACGAACAGATGAAACAGCTCGTGAAACCCGATCATTTTACCTAAATTCGGCTTTTTGGCGATATAGATCACGCCGCCGACCGTATACGACAGACCTCCGGCAGCCAGCAGGGCAATGGCAGGCGCGGGCATGGACAGCACAACCCCGAAATCAAATGCAATCGCCCAGCCGAGCGCGAGGTACAGCGCGGTGCCGATGAGACGCGGCGCGTCAATCCACAGCAGCTTGATGGCAATGCCGGTCAGCGCAATCAGCCAGATCACGCCGAGAAAGACATAGCTGCGCGGCGCAGGCATGAATTTGAGAATAATCGGCGTATAGCTGCCCGCGATCAGCACATAGATCATGCTGTGGTCGAGCTTTTTCAGCCGCCGCAGGACGGCTTCGCCGCGGCCGGAGAAATGGTACACGCTGCTTGCGGAGTACAGCGCGATCAGCGACAGGCAGAACACCACGGCCGCCGCCGCCAGCGAGCCGGTGACGGACGAATCGAACAGCAGCCGCACGAGCAGCACGAACAGTCCGGCGCCGCTGAGCACCGCACCGATGAAATGAGAGTAACTGGAAAACGGCTCACGGGCCTTGAGAAATGCACGAGGCATACAAACTCCTCCTCTTATTATGTAGAGTTAAAAACTATATCATGTCTGTTATGATACCACATTTTTCGGAAATTGCAAGTGCTTTCTCCAAATTGTCACCATGAAAAAAGCACCGTCTTTGTTAATCAAAGACGGTGCTTGAAAAATCAGGTATACGATTTCGGAATTTTTATGGTTCTCTCCTGCGCGGGAAGGTGCCGGGCGACTTCCTGCCGGATTTTCTCATTCTTGATCATGGTCGGCATGTGCGCCCGCACGGTAATATCGTGCGAGGCGTTCGGGTTCGCCGGAAGAATATCGCTCAGTTTGGTGTCCATCGTGATGCGGTAACGCGGCAGATCGGTCAATCTGCGCCGGATAGACGCCGTTCCGGTGTTGGTCAGTACGCTGACCTGAATACCGTTTTTCTGCAGCAGCGGCTGCATCCACGCATCACGCGCGCCGAACGGATATGCGAAAAACAGCACGTTTTTCTGGCTGGTATTTTGCGTGATGAGGTCGATGCTCTGCTTGAGGTCCTCACCGACGCGCTTGTTATACGCCGCCTGCGACTCGCCCTTCAGCCGCTGGATGCCGTTGATGCCGTCCGGTGCGGTCAGTCCGCCGTACTGCGGGTTGTGCAGGTTGTAGGTGTGAGAGGCCAGCTCCACCAGACCGCTGTCGGCCATTTCGGCTGCCTCATCCCACTTGAGGAAAAAGCGGTTCGCTTCCGTGTTGTCGTTTGCGCGGATGCTTTTGCCGATCAGTGCAATGACGGCCTTCATGCCGGTTTTCTGCAGAATCGGGTACGCAATATCGTAATTGGAGCGATAACCGTCGTCAAAGGTAATCATGACCGGCCGCTCGGGCATGGCTTCCTTTCCGGCTCGGATGTTGATCAAATCCGCCGAGAGCAGCGGCGTGTAGCCGTTGTATTCCAGATATTCCATGTCCTCCTGAAAACGCTCGCCGGTGATGGTCATGCTCGTCACGGCGGACGGGTCGTTCGTCAGGTTGTGGTACATCAGTATCGGAACCTTCGAGGCAGTATTTGCCGCGCTGCAGCTGATGCAGGATACAAAAAATGCACCTGTCAGTCCGAAAAGGACCAGGCGTTGCCAGAACTTTTTCATATGTAAGCCTCCTACCGCTTATTGTCCGTTCAGTATATCATATTACAGTGGGTTTGTCGAGCGGTATAACTCTTGCGTGAAGCGCGCAAAAGGCTTATAATAATAGCATTGCAGGCCGCACGGGCAGACGAAAAATTGCGTGTTTCCGTTCGGTGCCGCAGTTGTTAATATTTTGTAAAAGATGAGGTGAACGCCATGCCGCGGCTGGAGAAAACCATAGAAGCGGTCTTTGCCGACCGCGATATCATGCCCGACGAGGTGCCGCAGCTTGACCTGTATATGGATCAGGTGCTGACGCTGTTCGATCAGTGCTTATCGGGCAGCAAGCGCACGCCGGAGGATAAGCTGCTGACAAAAACCATGGTCAACAACTACGTCAAGGAAGGGCTTATGACGCCGGTGAAGGGCAAAAAATACACGCGCCAGCAGATCATGCAGCTGCTCTGCGTGTACCATTTGAAGCAGACGCTGCGCTTAAACGATGTGAAGGCGCTGACCGGTCGGGACGATGTGGACTTTGCGGCGTGCTACGAGCATCTGCTCGCGGACAAGAAGCGCATGCGCGAAGCCATTCCGCCGCTGCTGACCGCCCAGCTGCCCGAGACGCCGGATGACCCGGAGGAGCGGCTGTGCACATGCCTTGCGCTCAGCGAAATTGCAAATTATTTACGTCGGCTGTGCGAAAGCATGATCGACGATATCCCGCAGCAGACAGAAGGAGATTGAGACCCATGTCCATCGAAAAAGCAAAAGCGTATCTGCGTCAGTTCGGTGCAGAGGAACGCGTGATCGAATTCCCGGTGTCCAGTGCGACCGTAGAGCTGGCCGCCGAAGCCGCCCACTGCGAACCGGCACGTATCGCAAAGACGCTGTCGTTCCGCACGAATGACGGCGTGATCCTCATCGTTGCGGCAGGCGACACCAAGATCGACAACCCGAAGTACAAGGCGCGGTTCGGCTGCAAGGCGCGGATGCTCGCGTTTGAGGAGGTCGAGCCGGAGATCGGTCATGCGGTCGGCGGCGTGTGCCCGTTCGGCGTGAACGACGGCGTAACGGTCTATCTCGATGAATCGCTCCGACGGTTCGAGACGGTATTCCCGGCGTGCGGCTCGTCCAACTCAGCCATCGAGGTCACCATCCCAGAACTGGAGAAATTCTCCGGTTTCAAGGCATGGGTGGACATCTGCAAGGGCTGGAGAGAGGCGTGAGCACGGTTGCCATCGGGCAGTTCGGCGCCGGGGAGGACAAAACTTCCAATCTCAGGGAAATAGAACGCCTTGCACAAACGGCAGCGAAAAATGGAGCGAAGATGCTGTTTTTGCCGGAATACAGCATGTATTACGCAAAAGTGAACGCACAGTCGAAAAATATCGAGGCCGCAGAGCCGTGTGACGGCGCGTTCATTATTGCGCTCGATGAGCTTTGCCGGAGATACGGCCTGTGGATTGCCGCAGGCATGTACGAGCGCACGGACGGTCTGCCGTACAACACGATTGCGGTTCTTGATGACCGCGGCCGTCTGCGCGGAACGCACCGCAAGAACCGTTTGTACGATGCCTTCGGCTATCGGGAATCCGATGAGTGCCGGGCAGGGGACAAGCCGTTTTCGCCCATCGAGACACCTGTCGGAAAACTGGGCATCATTACCTGTTTCGAGCTTCGGTTTCCGGCGCTTGCCGCCGAGCAGAAGGCGCGCGGTGCCGAGACGCTGTTCGTTCCGGCGGGCTGGGTGCAGGGCGAGAACAAGCTGCTGCACTGGCGCACCCTGCTGTGCGCGCGAGCCATCGAGAACGGCCTGACCGTGCTCGGCGCAGACCAGTATGCGCCCGGAAAATTTGTCGGGCACAGCATGGCGTTTCAGCCGGACGGCACCGCGCTCGGTGAACTCGGGGAAGAACAGGATTTGCTTATCGTGAAAATAAATTGATGAAAATTAACACGCGGTGAAAGGGGAGAGGGGATGAAGGCTGCAAAGTTTTTCAGCATCTGTGAAATCGTTTGCTTTGTCGGTCTGGCGCTGTCGTATATTGGTTACGCCAGTCAGTCATTAGAAGCATTGAGCAGGTATTTTGTGTTGGGCGTGTTTCTGTTCAGCCTGCTGATTCTGTTGCTTTCCGTCTGCAATCTGATTGCGGCAGCGCGCGTGAAGAAACAGCTGAACGACCCTGCAATTCGTTCAACAATCTGGAAATTGGTTGTGTCCATGAAGCTGATTGCCATTCAGATGTTTCTTGTAAATTTCCTCTACGGCATTATTTACGGCGTATTTTCGGTGATTTTTGTGTTTACCGCACCAATCGTGCTGATGGAAATTCTGGTTGCCTGGTTTGCCATGATGGCCTCGTCCGGCTACTGCATTGCGCTCATCCTGCACGCGCGCAGGCAGGGCAAAATCAGCACCGGAACCGCAGTCCTGCAGGTCATTTCCCAGTTTATTTACGTTGTTGATGTTATCAGCCTGTTTTTCATTCGCAAGACGGTAAAAGAATGCAAAACGGCACAATAAGTTCAAAAAAGGAGTATTATCATGCAGTTTGATCCTACATTATACGTTATCACTGACAGCACCTATCACACCACCGAAACCCTGCTCCGCGCGGTGGACGAGGCGTGCAGGGGCGGTGCAACGCTCATTCAGCTCCGCGAGAAGGACACCGGCGGCCGCAGCTACCTTGAGCTGGCGCAGCAGGTCAAGTCCGTCACCGACCGCTATAGCGTGCCGCTCATCATCGATGACCGCGTGGATGTCGCCATTGCCTGCGACGCAGCCGGCGTGCACGTCGGCGCGAGCGACCTGCCGGTGGCGGTCTGCCGCAAGCTGCTCGGCCCGGATAAGATCGTCGGCGCGACCGCCAAGACGGTAGAAGCAGCCGTTGCCGCGTACAACGACGGCGCGGATTACCTCGGCACCGGCGCCATTTACCCGACGACTACCCACGTTACCACCAAGGTTACGCCAGTCTCCGTGCTGAACGATGTGTGCCGCGCGGTCCCGATTCCGGTGGTTGCCATCGGCGGCCTGAACGCGGATAACATGGACGTGCTGGCTGACAGCCCCATCAAGGGCATCGCCGTGGTCTCTGCCGTTATGAAGGCGGACGATCCGTGCGCGGCAGCCGCGCATATCAAGAAAAAGTTCCTGAAAATGATGAATAAGTAAGAAAAAGCTCCGAAACAGGCGTTTCGGAGCTTTTCTTTTGCAGGTCAGTTGTTTGGCTCGATCGCGTAATCGTAGACCTCGTGTCCGCTTTCGAGCACCTTGCCGTCCACGGTGATGAGCACTGCGGTTGCACCGCGCGCCTGCGCGAACGTGTTGACCAGTGCGTAGATCTTGAGCGTTTCACCGGCGGTGCCGGAGGCGCGGATCGCCTCGCCGAAGGCGGCATTCATGTCGAGCGTGAGCGTGCCGTTCTCGAGTGACGAGGACTGCACCTTGACGCCCTCGGGCAGAGAGCCTGCGGCGATGAGTGCGTCCACGAGCGACTGGTCGGAGTCGTCCTTCGCGTCTGCGCCGGTCGGCGTGAGCGTTTCGCCCTGTTCATCCGGAACATAGATGGTGACGGACTCCGTGCCGGTCGGATTCGGGTTTTCCGGCTGTACGGCAGGTTCATCGGTCTTGGAATCGGACGGTTTGCCGGAATTGCTGTCGTCCGGCGTTTCCGGCGTGGTCGGGTTCTCCGGCTCGGTAACAGCAGGCTTTTCCGGCTCATCGGCGGGCTTGCTGCGGACATATCCATATACACAGGCTGCGGCGACTACTGCAATGATCGCAATTACGGCTGTAATAACTTTTGAGCGTTTCATTGTAAACGCCTCCTTTCTCTTACAAGCCTATTGTATCAAGCCGGACGGGAAAATACAAGGGATATACCGTTAACAAACGGCGGCTTTTTGCCCCGGTTTGGGCGGCAGTTTTTTTCAGCACCGGCTGAGCGGGGGACGCGAACTGCGTCAGCGTGTTCGCCCCTGACGGGCGGGAGGTTTTTCGCTTGAAATCAAGCGGGGAGTTGCGCTCTGCGGAGCGCGGGAACGTGCGCTGACGCCGCGCGGGCGCACAAGAGGGTAGACACCTGCGGTTTCCACCCTCTTGAGAATCACCCCTTTCCCTTGGATAGCCTGGCGCAGACCAGAGACCGGCGACCGCTGCGAAATAAGGGGAACAGCAGTCGGGGGTACCGTTGCGTGGCTTTCTCCGCCTTTTCGCAGTTCACAGATAATATACTGCTACACATACGGGCAACTCCATGCAGCGTGCGGCATGACAGTGCCGCACAACTCTTTGACACGTTGTAACGGAAGGCACCTGCGAGTGTAAATATTCAGTATCATTTATCTTCGTAGGTGCTGTCCGTCATCTCCATACCGACGAATTGCGCGACACGAGTATCCCCCAGGGGCCCCTCTCTTGCCCTTCAGGCAATTCACCTTGTGTCGCGCTTGCGGAGAGCAGTCGACCTGTGTAGCAGTACGGTATCTGACTTTGCGAATACGCAGATACATGGCGCGCAAGGCGCGTCCATGCGGAAGAAAAAAACCTCTGCCGTTCCCTATTTTCGAAGCGGTCGCCGGTCTCCGGTCTGCGCCAGACTAAGAAATAAAGGGAAACGGGAGTTAAGGCAATACCGCATAATTGAACAAGAGTGATTTGCGAGTAAATTTTGCGTACTGACGAGGCACAGTTTTGCGGTAATACTTGATGTATTACCGTGAAACTGCAACAAAGTCAGGACACAAAATTTCCGCAAAGCACCGCCGCTTTAATTGTGCGGTGTTGCCTTAAGAGGGTAGAAACCGTAGGTGTCTACCCTCTTGCCCCTGCCGCGGGTGCGGCGAATCCTGCATGAGCAAACTCCTACGCAAAAACTAAGGATTTCCCCTTGCAATCTGCGCTATTTCATGATATATTGTTAGTTAGTAGGAGCTAACCGGCTCGGGTACAAAAGGAGCATTACACCCATGTTGAAAATTACTCTCGGCGTTGACGGCATGATGTGCGGCATGTGCGAAAGCCATGTCAACGACGCAGTTCGCAAGGCATTTCCCGTGAAGAAGGTCACTTCCTCTCACGGCAAGGGGCAGACGGTTATCCTCACCGAGCAGGACCTCGATGAGCAGGCTGTCCGCGATGCGGTAAACGCTACCGGCTACACCGTTACGTCCTTCTCCAAGGAGCCATATGAGAAAAAGGGACTGTTCTCCTTTCTGCATAAATGAACAGAGTAAGGCCGCCTTGCAGCGGCTTTACTTTTCAACACAGGTTAGCAAAATCTAACCTGATAAACCGATATATACCAACGGAGGAAATTACAGTGCTGGAAACTCTGCTCAAACTGAATACCGGTGCATCGCTGTCCGGCTGCGTACGCTGGACCCAGCCGATGGATGGCGTGCACGTGTGCGATTTTGACTGCGCGCTGACAGTGCCGCCGGCCTTGCCTGCAGAGCCATCCGAGGTGCCGTGCGAGGTGCTGTTCTGCCGGCAGGGCGGTCTGCGGCTGACCATGACCGATGGGCGGCAAGTGTTCCTGCAGGAGCACGAGGTACTGCTGCTGCTCGGCGCAAGTGTGCAGAGCCTTTCGGTCGCGGACGGATTGTTCAGCGGTGAACTGGTGCTTATCGAGCAGAGCGCAGCGGCACCGTGCCGTCTGACGGTCAACGCAGCACGAATCAAAACACGAGTCACTCCGCATTTGGGCTGCGTAGTGCTGCGCAGCGCGGTGTGGATTGATAATCTGGCTGCGGCATTGCAGTCCGTTCCGGAGCGGGACAGAGCCGCCTACAGTGCAATCAAAGCCATTGAGCTGCTGTACCTTATCAGCACAGACAGTCCGCTGCTGACGATGCCGCCGGAATCCGTCTCCCGCGATCACTATCTGACCGATACGGTGCGGCAGGTGCAGGAGTATATGGTATCGCACCTGTCCGACCCGCTCACGATCGACCAGCTGTCCGCACGGTTCCGCATTTCGCCGACCGCCCTGAAGGATATATTTCGGCAGACCTACGGTCGGCCGATCCACCAGTATCTGCTCGAAAAGCGGGTGCAGCATGCTGCCGAACTGCTGCATCGGAGTCCGCTCTCCATCGTGGATATTGCGGCGGCGGTCGGCTATAACAGCGCCAGTCAGTTCGGCGTGGCGTTCAAGCGCCGCTATCAGCTGACGCCCTCACAGTACCGCCGACAGGCGCGAAAAAGTTAGCAAAATGCAACTATTTTGATAATAAAACTAAAGATTAGCGGCAACAAACTGCAAAAATGTCCGATTCCGTGTGTTTCATGTCTAAAGCTGTGCGACAAGCGAGAAAATTTATGATATGATAATCGCAAACAAAAAACACACCATGTTTGGAGGTGTACTGTATGAAGCAGCATCGTTTTTGGGCATGGGCCGCGCTGTTCTGCATGGTAATGACGATGATTACCGGCTGTAAGCGCAAGTGAGATTGATAGGAGGAACATATTATGAAGAAGATTTACAAGGACATCGCCGTATTTGTTGGCGGCACTCTGTTCGGTTCCGCAGGTATCAAGCTGCTGAGCAGCAAGGACGCTAAGAACGTATATACCCATGCTGCCGCAGCAGTTCTTCGCATGAAGGATACCGTTATGAACACTGTTGACTGCGTTAAGGAGAACGCCGGCGACATCCTCGCTTCTGCAGAGGAGATCAACGAGAAGCGCGCTGCTGAGGCAGAGGCTGCTGCTGTTGAGGATGCAGACATTGAGGTTGAGCTGACCGATGAGGATCCGACAGCCGCTCCGGTTGAGGCATAAGAACCTGTCGCCAAACCACGGTTTGGCCGACGGGAGGAACGTGCTGTAAGCCGTTCCAAAGTCGTCCGAAAGTTCCCGTTCGGAAACTTTCTCCCTCTTAGGGAATAAAAACCAAGGCACATATCCACGGTTTTTATGGATTGCACAGCAATCCTGTTTCATGCGCGCTGCGGCGCGCAGGACGAATATCAAAGAGGGGCAGAGCCCCTCTTTTCCTATCTACCGGAAGTAAGCTGGAGGTAATTTTACTATGAAAGCATTCATTGAACACGAAAGCCGCGGACGGCTTCGCGTGCGCATGAAGCAGTACCGCATGACGCTGGAGCAGGCTGATCTGCTGGAGGCGTATCTGCAGAATCAGCCGGGTGTACTCAACGCAACCGTTCACGAGCGCACCTGCTGTGCTGTCATCCGCTACATCGGTGACCGCGAGAATATCATCCGCGCGATCGCTCAGTTTAACTATACTGCACCGTCTGTTACGGCGCTGACGCCGACCCACAGCGGCCGTGCGCTCAACCGTGAGTATCAGGAAAAACTGGTCGGCAAGGTTATTACGAAGTTTGCCTGCACGCTGTTCCTGCCAGCGCCGCTGCAGATTGCACGCACGATCTGGCTGTCGCTGCCGTTCCTCGGCCGTGGCCTTAAGCGCCTGATTCACAGAGAGCTGAAGGTTGAGCTGCTCGATGCGCTGTCCATCGGTGTTTCGATGGTACGCCGGGACTTCTCCACGGCAGGTTCGGTTATGTTCCTGCTGGATATTGGCGAGCTGCTCGAGGAGTGGACGCATAAAAAGTCGGTTGACGATCTGGCACGCTGCATGTCGCTCAACGTAAAACGAGTATGGCTCAAGACCGATGACGCAGAGGTGCTTGTACCGCTGTCCAACATCGCTGCCGGTGATCGTATTCTGGTTCGCATGGGCAACGTTATCCCGTTGGACGGTGAGGTTGTTGAAGGCGAAGTCATGGTTAATCAGGCGTCGCTTACCGGAGAATCCATGCCGGTTGCAAAGCGTCCGGGTACGCAGGTTTACGCCGGCACGGTCATCGAGGAAGGCGACTGCGTGATCGAGGTCACACAGTCCTCCGGCGAGAGCCGCTACGACAAGATCGTTTCCATGATCGAGCAGTCCGAGCAGCTGAAGAGTGCTGCGGAGAGCCATGCCGCCAATCTGGCGGACAAGCTGGTGCCGTATACGCTGATCGGCAGTGCGCTCAGCTACGCACTGACCCGCAATGTCACCCGTGCACTGTCCGTGCTGATGGTTGACTTCTCCTGTGCGCTCAAGCTGGCTATGCCGCTGGCGGTTCTGTCCGCCATGCGTGAGGCAAGCATGTATCATATCACGGTCAAGGGCGGCAAGTTCCTCGAGGCTGTTGCGCAGGCAGATACCATTGTATTTGACAAGACCGGTACACTGACGCATGCCTGCCCGGTTGTTGCCAGGGTTATCCCGTTCGGCGGTCGCTCCGAAGACGACATGCTGCGCGTTGCAGCCTGCCTGGAGGAGCACTTCCCGCACTCCATGGCGAACGCCGTTGTCCGCGCTGCGCGTGAGCGCAATCTGGCGCACGAGGAAATGCACTCGCAGGTTGAGTATATCGTAGCGCACGGCATTTCCAGCATGGTTGAAAACAAGAAGGTCGTTATCGGCAGTGCACACTTTATCTTCGAGGATGAGAAGTGCACGGTTCCGGCCGGTGAGCAGGAGAAGTACGATGCACTTCCGGTTGAGTTTTCTCATCTGTATCTGGCGATCGGCGGTGAGCTGGCGGCTGTTATCTGCATCGCGGACCCGCTCCGTCCGGAAGCATGCGATGTGATGAAGGCACTGCGTGCCCTTGGCATTCAGCGCACGGTTATGCTGACCGGCGACAGTGAGCGCACGGCGGCGGCTATCGCGGCTGAGGTCGGCGTGGACGATTACCGCGCTGAGGTGCTGCCTGAGGACAAGGCGAACTTCGTCGAGCAGGAACGCGCGGCAGGCCATACCGTTATCATGCTCGGGGACGGCATCAACGATTCTCCGGCGCTGTCGGCGGCTAACGTTGGCGTAGCCATCAGCGACGGCGCAGCCATCGCCCGTGAGATTGCGGACATCACCATCGCAGCCGAGAATCTGTTTGAGCTGGTTGCTCTGCGCCGTATCGCACAGGGTCTGATGAGCCGCATCAACTCCAATTACCGCTTCGTAATCGGCTTTAACGGTTCGCTGATCGGTCTGGGCGTTGCCGGCGTACTGGCTCCCGCAACCTCTGCGATGATGCACAACCTGTCTACGTTGGGCATCAGCCTGCGCAGCATGACCAATCTGATCGATTCTTCCGAGACGACCCGCCTGCTGGAGAGCAAGTAATTTTAATAGAGTTAAGAGTGGAGAGTGAAGCGCTTTCCACTCTTTCTTTTCAGGCATAGAAAAACCCCGCCTTTGACGGGGTTTTGTGTTTCTATAACTGTTTGAAAAACTGTATTTTTACTTCTGCTGCCACGCCATTCCATAATCTTTTTCCCCGGTAGCTTCATCCAGGCCGCTGTACTGAATTTCAAATCCTTCTCTTTGATAAAAAGATATTGCTGGTGTGTTTTTTTGATATACATTCAAAATCAGTTTGCTTCTTGTATTCTTTACATAATTCAGCAGTATTTTACCGATACTCTGCGACTGCATTGCCTCAGAAACAAAAATGCCTTCAATATATTCGCCATTCAGCCCGATAAATCCTTGTATCTTCTGATTGTCCTCATAGACATAGACAGTTGCCTGCAGCAGCAGTTCTTTCACAAGCTCCAAATTACTTTTCCAATATTGGGCAGGGATAAAATAATGTGCCTTTATATTGGTGTCCAGCCATATATCGGCAACTTGATTGATATCTGCTTTTCGTAATTCTCTAATCATAGCGGGGGACTCTCCTGCAAATTTGATTGTTACACAATAGAAGGTAATGTCAGATACGTTACCGGATGCGGAAACGTAAACAGCGGGCGCTGTTCGCCGCTGGCGTTGATCAACGTGAGGGACAGCGTGCGCAGGTCATTCGTCGGCAGCGGCACAAGCTGTGTCCACTCGGTGCGGATAAACCGGTCCGGATCGGTCTCGGTCAGCGTGTAAGTTCCGTTATGGTATGCAAAGAACAGGGGCTGTCCCAGAGCAGGCTGCATTTCCAGAGAAATGGCAGCATTCCGATCTCGATGGATTGCAAAAAAGCGCGTCAGCAGCGCATACGGCGGCTTGAGTTTGTTCTGTCCGGTCAGGCGCAGTGTACCGCAGTCGCGCCAGCGCGGCATGGAACAGATATGCCGGGCGTCCCACTCGGTCACCGGATCAAAAATGTGCTGCCCGATGTCGGAATTGGACATAAACCATTCGGTGTAGGGGAGACCATAGGCGTTTTCGCCGTCTGCGGAAAACAAAACCGGATAGGTGAATTCGTCGGTCTGTCCGCACGGCTGCAGGTGATACTCTGTGCCGTCAAATGTCAGAGAACCGGTTTCACCGTCCGGTGTGCGCAAGGTGAGCGTGCTGGGTTCGTCCGCTTCGGCAAGCTCATACAGTACAGAATCATCTATGACCTCGCGGTCAGAGGAGATTGTCAGCGTGCCGAAATCAGCCGCCATAGCGGGATAAGCACACAGAACCAGCGCTAAAACGGCAGATAACAGGCGTTTCTTCATATAATTGCCTCCTTGGATGCTGCTTTATCTGCAATCGCTTTCTTTTCGTTTTCCAATTCCTTTTCTGTAATCTTCCATGAGTCTAATACAATGACCTGCTATATCGTGCATTCCAAGTTCCTGAAAAAAGGTAATTTGCAGTTTCATCAGTTCTTCGCAAACCGTCAACTTCTGTTCATCCATATTGCCGATAGCAAGCCATGGGAAAGCCTTATATTTCCTCGTGTCACCAATGAGAAAATTGTACCCTATTAACTGATTTTCACGGAGAACGAAATAGAATTGTGGACCCGAATTCGGAACTGACTTTTCCATAATCCGCTGCATTGTTTTCACACCGCCGTATGCCGGGAAAAAACCGATTTGCGCAAGAGCATTTAATATGTCAAGCCGTTGATCCGTGGGTATATCTCTGTAATTGAAAATCTGTTCCATTTGCTTTGCCCTCATTAAATTCCGATTTGCCATTCTGTTATGGCTTCACTATACCATGAATACCCCTGAAACACAATCACCCATTGACACCACCGATATTCCGATAGATAATATAGGCAATAGGAAAACTTTACGCAAGAAGGGAAGTGCTTCAACGAATGAAACGCAGCTACGAGATGGACCTGTGCAGCGGTCCGCTGCTGAGCAAAATTCTGCTGTTTTCGCTGCCGCTGATTCTTTCGGGTGTGCTGCAGCTGCTGTTCAACGCGACCGACATTGTTGTAGTCGGCAAATTTGCGGGCAGCAATGCGATGGCGGCGGTCGGCTCGACCACCTCGCTGTTCAACCTGCTGGTCAACTCATTCATCGGTATTTCGGTCGGTGCGAACGTGCTTGTCGCGCGGCATTACGGCGAGCGGGATTACGACGGCGTACAGCAGACCATCCAGACGGCGCTGCTCACCGGCTTAATCGGCGGCGCGATACTGATCGTACTCGGCGTTGTGCTCGCACGTCCCATGCTGACGCTGATGGCCACACCGGACGAGGTTATCGACCAGGCCGTGCTGTATATGCAGGTGTACTTCATCGGTATGCCGGCAACCATGATCTACAACTTCGGTGCAGCCGTGCTGCGTGCCGTGGGCGATACCCGGCGTCCGCTGTACTTCCTGATGGCGGCAGGCGTGATGAACGTCCTCGGCGACCTGCTGTTTGTGTGCCTGCTCGGCATGGGCGTTGCCGGAACTGCGATCGCCACCGTGCTCAGCCAGTGTGTCTCTGCGGCACTGACCGTGCTGTGCCTTGCAAAATCGGACGGCATGTGCCATCTCGACTTGCGTCGTCTGCACTTCCACATGGATAAGTTCCTGAGAATCATGCAGGTCGGTCTGCCTGCCGGTATGCAGAGCGTTATCTTCAATATCTCGAATGTACTCATTCAGTCCTCGGTCAACAGCTTCGGCGCAGTAACGGTTGCGGGCAACACGGCAGCCGCCAACATTGAGGGGTTTGTGTACATTTCGATGAACGCGCTCTATCAGACCTCCATCAGCTTCACCAGTCAGAATCTCGGTGCAAAGAATTATCACCGCATCGACCAGACACTCGTGCGCTGCATGTGCATCGTCACACTGATCGGTCTGGTGCTCGGCAACGGCGCACATCTGCTCGGCAATCATCTGCTGCACATCTACTCGGATGATCTGGAAGTCATCTCGTTCGGTATGCAGCGCCTGTCGGTCATCAGCGTCACCTACTGCCTGTGCGGCATGATGGATGTGCTCGCGGGCACAATACGCGGTCTGGGCTATTCCATGCTGCCAATGATCGTCTCGCTGATTGGCGCATGTGTGTTCCGTATCATCTGGATTTTTACGGTCTTTCGCGTGCAGCATACGCTGTTCATCCTGTATGCGTCCTACCCGATCTCGTGGATACTGACCATCTTGGCGCACTTTGTGTGCTACCTGATCGTGCGGAAAAAGGTTTTCCGACCGCAGGAGACATGAGAGCGCGTTTTTCTCCGGAAAACAGTTGTAATTGACGGTTAAATATAGTATAATACTCGTGCAATGCGGGAATTTCCCGCGTAATAAGTAAATAAGCGAACAGTCGGTGCCGCTGTATGTTTTCGAACAGGACAGCGGGTAAAAGGGAAGCAGGTGCAAATCCTGCACGATCTCGTCACTGTAAGCGGGGAACGGACTGCCATTTACGTCACTGATATTACGGTATCGGGAAGGCGGCAGTTCTAAGGTAACATCGCATGATGAAAGCTGCGGCGCTTTGCGGAAACTTTGTGTTCTGACTTCGTTGTGATTTCACGGTAATACATCAAATATTACCGCAAAACCACGCCTCGTCAGTACGCGAGAATTTACTCGCAAATCGCTCTTGTGCAATTATGCGGTATTGCATTAAGAGCCGCAAGTCAGGAAACCTGCCGGTCTGTTGGTACGGGAAGCTGCTTCCGGGTCACGAGTTATTGATTGTACTGATACCGCATGATTTTTGATTCAGGCAGTCCCTTTCATCATATATTGATGGGGGACTGTGTGTTTTCCGTACCCTTTTTCTTTCAAAGTGTGCGCTTTCGCTTTGCAGGCAAAATGAAGGAGGAAAACCATGAGCAAAGTAAGCAAACTGAAGAAGCTCGGCATTATGCTGATCGTTTCCGGCATGCTGATGTCCATGCTGACCGCTTGCGGCGGCAGCAAGACCGCAGCTGCGGATGACACGAAGGACAATAACACCACTGCACAGACTGATGCGCAGGATCAGACCGATCCGGACGAAAACTATGAAACGGGTGACGCTTCCTTGGACGATCCGCTGAATCAGGATGAAATTGGCGATACCGAGCTGCTCGTAGTCAGCTTCGGCACCAGCTATAACGACAGCCGCCGTGAGACCATCGGCGCTATCGAGAAGGCTATGCAGAAGGCGTTCCCGGATTACGCGGTACGCCGCGGCTTCACCAGCCAGATCATCATCGACCATGTAAACAAGCGTGACGGCGAGAAGATCGACAACGTAACCGAGGCACTGGACCGCGCCGTAGACAACAAGGTAAAGACCCTGGTTGTTCAGCCGACCCATCTGATGAACGGTCTGGAGTACAACGACCTCAAGGATGAGCTGGCAGGCTATTCGGATTCCTTCGAGAAGATCGTGCTCGGTGATCCGCTGCTGACCTCTGATGATGACTTCCAGAAGGTTATGAATGCCATCGTAGACGCAACCAAGGAGTACGACGACGGCGAGACCGCAATCTGCTTCATGGGTCACGGCACCGAGGCGGATTCCAACAGTATTTACACCAAGATGCAGGAGACCCTCAAGGCCGCAGGCTACGATAACTACTTTGTCGGCACTGTTGAGGCAACTCCGTCCCTCGATGACGTAATCGCAGCCGTTAAGGCAGGCGGCTATAAGAAGGTTGTTCTGCGTCCGCTGATGATCGTTGCAGGCGACCATGCCAATAACGATATGGCAGGTGACGAGGATGGCTCCTGGAAGACCGAGTTTGAGAAGGCAGGCTTCGAGGTAACCACCGTAGTTGAGGGCCTTGGCTCTGTGCAGGCAATCCAGGATCTGTTTGTTGCACACGCACAGGCAGCGATTGATTCCCTGAAGTAAATCAAGTAAACAGCAGGGTCCGAGCCGTGAAATGCGGACGGGCCCTGTTTTTGTGGAAATTTTGATTGTCGATTTCGGTGTGCAGAATTGAGAATTGAAAATTGCTGAAAGAGTGAAGAGTTGAGAGGGAAGAGAACGTGATAGGCGTAATTCGCAGGTGCCGTCTGTAATATCCAGATTAACGATTTGTGCGGCACGGTTATGCCGCACGCTGCGTAGAGTAACCCGCATGTGTAGCAGTACGGTATCTGACATTACGAATATGCGGATACATGAACGCACATCGTGCGTCCTGCGGAAGAAAAAATCCTCTGCCGTTCCTTTATAGTCTCAGTTCTGAACAACCACTGTGCTCTCTTAGAAAGGGGTGATTCACAAGAGGGTGGTACTCATTTAATCCGCGCACGGCGCGGGAAAAAGGTTTAGTGGCCTACGGGCAAACCTTGGTGTCTACCCTCTTGTGCCCCTGCCGGGTAGGCAAGATTCCGTTCGCTTCTCAAGCGCAAATGCCCCGAATGGCAACCATTCATCAAAATCCCGTTTATATCGCAAAACAAAGGAGAAGCCACAATGAAGAACAAAAAAGCACTGTTAAGCGCCGTATTTGCGGCATTCATGCTCCTGTCCGCCTGCGGCGGCAGCACCCAGAAGGACACCTCCGCGCAGGACAGCAGCACCACCTCTCAGGTCGCTTCTGCGTCCGATATGGCCGATGTCGAGGACGTTGTTGAGGACGGCATGACGCCGATCACCGGTGACAAAGTGAAGGACGGTACCTACGATGTAACCGTCGATTCCAGCTCCAACATGTTCAACGTTACCGCATGCGAGCTGACCGTCAAGAACGGCGAAATGACTGCTAAGATGCACATGGGCGGTACCGGTTATCTGTACGTCTACATGGGCACCGGCGAGGAGGCTGCTGCTGCCGAGGAGGCCGACTACATTCCGTTTACCGAGGAAGCCGACGGCACACACAGCTTTACCGTTCCGGTTAAGGCGCTCGATGAGGGAATTGACTGCGCAGCCTTCAGCAAGAAGAAGGAGAAGTGGTACGACCGCACCCTGGTGTTCCGCGCGGATTCTTTGCCGGCAGACGCACTGGCAGACGGCGTAATGACCACCGCTGAGAGCCTGTCTCTCGCAGACGGCACCTACACCGCTGACGTAACGCTTTCCGGCGGCTCCGGCCGTGCAAGCGTGGAATCTCCCGCAGCGCTGACCGTTTCGGGCGGCAAGGTGACAGCTAAGATCATCTGGAGCAGCAAGAACTACGATTACATGAAGGTGAACGACGAAAAGTACGATGCTGTGATCGAAAATGAGCACTCCACGTTTGAAATTCCGGTTGCGGGCTTTGACTGGGCGATGCCGGTCGTAGCCGACACTACCGCAATGAGTGAGCCGCACGAGATCGAGTACACGCTGCGTTTTGACTCTGCGTCCATCGCTCCGGCAGCAAAATGAGAAGAATTACAGCATGGTGCCTGAGTGCGGCACTGCTGCTCGGCGGTCTGTCCGGCTGCGGAACTGCCCGGCAATCGACCGCACAGACGCAGGCGGCGGTCTCGTGGAGCGACATGCAGCCGACCGACAGCGTGGATTTAGAGTATGCCGAGTGTTTTTCGGTCGATCACTATGACGGCGGCTATTCGCTCATTACCGTGAAGGACGATGCACGTTATCTGGTCGTTCCGGAAAACGCGTCCGTGCCGGACGGTCTGGACGCAGATATCGTGGTGCTGCAGCAGCCGCTGGACAGCATTTATCTGGTCTCCTCGAGTGTCATGGACCAGTTCGTTGCACTGGATGCGCTGGACAGCATTGCACTGTCCGGCACCAGGCAGGACGGCTGGTACATCGACGAGGCCAAGCAGGCGATGGCGGACGGCAAGATCACCTATGCGGGCAAGTACAGCGCGCCGGATTACGAGACCATCTACTCCGCTGACTGCAATCTGGCTATTGAGAATACCATGATCTACCATACGCCCGAGGTCAAGGAGCAGCTCGAAAAGCTGGGTATTCCGGTGTTTGTCGAGCGTTCCAGCTACGAGCCGCACGCACTCGGCCGCATGGAGTGGATCAAGGTGTACGGTACGCTGCTCGGCTGCGAGGACAAGGCGGAAAAGCTGTTTGCGGATAAGGTGGACGGCATTGTGGATATCCTGCAGAAGCCGGCAGCCGGCAAGACGGTTTCGTTCTTTTACATCACGTCAAACGGTGCGGCAAATGTTCGCAAATCCACGGATTATATCGCGGAAATGATCAGTCTGGCAGGAGGAAAATACATTTTTGACGATCTGACAGACGATACGGCAAAGTCCACCGTCAACATGCAGATGGAGAGCTTTTACGCCGGAGCCAAGGACGCGGACGTGATGATCTACAACGCCACTATCGACAGTGAGCTGCAGACGCTTGACCAGCTGCTGGAAAAAAGCCCGCTGCTTGCGGACTTCAAGGCCGTGAAAACCGGTAATGTGTGGTGTACGGAGAAGAACCTGTACCAGTCCACAATGGAGCTGGACGAGCTGATCCGTGACTTCCATACCGTCATTGCAGACGGCGACCCGTCCACGCTGAAATATTTACACAAACTGTCCTGAAAGGAGAGGATTTCCCGTGAAACCGCAGCCTAAAATGCGCTATGCGGGCGCGTTTGCCGTGCTGCTGGCACTGCTGGCCGTCCTGTTCGTGTGGAATGTCAACTCGGGCAGCCTGCACCTGTCAGTGCGAGAGGTCGCGCAGATTCTGCTGACGCACAGCGGCGACAATGCGGTCATCGTGTGGGAGATTCGCCTGCCGCGTATCTTCGCGGCCATCCTGCTCGGCGGTGCGCTGTCTGTCTCCGGTTTTTTGCTGCAGACCTTTTTCGCCAACCCGATCGCGGGACCGTTCGTGCTGGGTATTTCCTCGGGGGCTAAGCTGACGGTCGCGCTGACGATGATAGGCGCGCTGTCCTGCGGGCGCGTGCTCGGCTCTGCCGTCATGATAACAGCCGCCTTTGCGGGAGCCATGCTCTCGATGGGCTTTGTGCTGCTCATCGCGCAGCGCGTGCGGCAGATGCCGCTGCTGGTTGTGAGCGGCGTGATGATTGGCTATATCTGCTCGGCGGTGACGGATTTCGTCATTACCTTTGCTGAGGATTCCAATATTGTCAACCTGCATAACTGGTCGATGGGCAGCTTTTCGGGCATTTCCTGGGACAATATCCGCGTGATGACGCCGGTGGTGCTGGTGTCGCTCGTGTGCGTGTTCCTGCTGTCCAAGCCGATCGGTGCGTACCAGCTCGGAGAGGGGTATGCCCGCAGTATGGGCGTCAATATCGCCGCGTTCCGCGTGGTGCTGATCCTGCTGTCGAGCGTGCTCTCGGCGTGTGTAGCGGCGTTTGCCGGACCGATCTCGTTCGTCGGCATCGCGGTTCCGCATCTTGCGAAAAGCCTGTTCGGCACGGCAAAGCCGATCCTGATGATACCGGCGTGCTTTCTCGGCGGTGCGGGATTCTGCCTGCTGTGCGATCTCATCGCGCGGACGGTGTTTGCACCGACGGAGCTGAGTATCAGCACCGTGACCGCCCTGTTTGGTGCACCGGTCGTCATTTATATTATGGTTCACCGGAAGTCCTCCAGAGGGTGAGTCTGCGTCCTCACGCAGAGGGAGTGGGAGCCAACTCTTGGCTTGGGGACCAAAAGGATAGACACCAAGGTTTCTATCCTCTTGGAACTCCAGTTTCCTATTGTTAGATAGTCTGGCGCATACCAGAGACCGGCGACCGCTTCGAAAAGGGGGAACGGCAGACGGGTTACTCTTGCGTGTCTTTCTCCGCTTTTTTGCGGTTCACCGATAACGTACTGCTACACAGGTCGGAAGGTCTCCGCAGGCGCGGCATGGCAGTGCCGCGCAACCCTTGGGCACGTTGTAACGCCCGGCACCTACGAATTTTTCTGCTTAGTAGAATCTATCTACGCAGATGCTGTCTGTTATAACCGGCTCACAAATCGTGCGGCACTGTCATGCCGCACCCAGCGTAGATGAACCCGCATGTGTAGCAGACAGAAAACAGCTTGAGCATCTAAGGTAGGGAAATGGGCGGACACATTGGTCCGCCCCTACGGAAGAGGAACAGTACAGCCGTTCTCCTTATAGTCTCAGTTCTCTAATTGCCGCCGTGCTATCCCAAAAGGAAACGGGATTCATAAGGGTGGAAACCTTGGTGTCCACCCTTATGCCCCTCGCCGTGGGCACGGCGCCCCTGCCGGGCAGGCAAGATTCTCTTGCTTCGTAAGCAATCATGTTAAAGAAGAAGGTACAAAATGGCCCATCCTTTCGTCGAAACAAAAGAAATGACCGTCGGCTACCGCGGTGTGCCGCTCATCCGCGACATCGCTCTGCGTGTTCACCGCGGTGAGATTTTAACGCTCATCGGTCCGAACGGCTCGGGTAAATCGACCATCCTCAAAAGCCTCATCCGTCAGCTGGCGCTCATCGGCGGTACGGTATATCTGGATGGCAAATCGCTGCAGACTCTGCCTGAACGTGACCTTGCGCGCACGATGTCCGTGCTGCTCACCGAGCATGTGCGGCCGGAGCTGATGACCTGCTGGGATGTGGCGGCTGCAGGCCGCTATCCGTACACCGGACGGCTTGGTCTGCTCAGCGACGAGGACCGCGCCAAGGTGGACGAGGCGCTGACGCTTGTCGGCGCGGATGAACTTGCCGACCGCGATTTTTCCTGCATCAGCGATGGACAGCGGCAGCGTGTGCTGCTGGCCCGCGCCATCTGCCAGGAGCCGGAGGTCATTGTGCTCGATGAGCCCACCTCCTTCCTCGACATTCGCTACAAGCTGGAACTGCTGACCGTGCTCAAGCAGCTGGTGCGCGAAAAGCAGGTGGCGGTCATTCTCTCGTTGCACGAGATTGATCTGGCGCAGAAGCTGTCCGACCGGCTCATCTGCGTTCACAACGGCAGAATTGAGCGCTGCGGCACGCCGGAGCAGGTATTCACCGGCGACTACATCCGCACCCTGTATGACCTCGAGCGCGGCACTTATAACGAGCAGTTCGGCAGTCTGGAGCTCGAGCGGGTGACAGGCGAGCCGCGCGTGTTCGTTATCGGCGGCGGCGGAAGCGGAACGGCACTGTACCGCAGACTGCAGCGGCGCGGCATTCCGTTCGCGGCAGGCATTCTGCCGGAGAACGATGTAGAGCTGCCGACGGCTCATGCTCTGGCGGTCGAGACCGTCACCGAGCGGGCGTATCAGCCGATCGGTGAGGACGCTTACGCGCGTGCGCAGGCGCTTGTACGGCAGTGCGGAAACGCGGTCTGCTGTCTGGATTTGTTCGGTCCGGTCAACGAAAAAAACCGCGTGCTGCGCGACTGGGCACAGCAGGAGGGGCTGCTGCGGAGCAAATCGGAATTGGGAAATATTACATGATGATCGCCTGAAATGTTGCTCAAAACGCAATGTTGTGGTAAAATAGCCAATAATGCCAATGGTGACAGGGAAGGTTCCGCCCGGTCACCGGTGAGAGCAACCACTTTGTCACAGGAAAGTGATAACATGGCAAGAAAGCAACAAAAACGACATAACAGAGGCAGCGATCGGCGGAAAACCGCCCATGCACATCGCAGTACGCGGCATATGCAGCCGGTAAGAACGCAGAAAACGGTCAGACGCCGTCTGCCCGAGGCGGAAGTGCGCCGCAGACAGCGGGCACGCCGTCGGCAGTTTGCGCTGCTCGGGCTGGCAGTCCTGCTCATTGTGCTTATTTTCGCCTTTCGGCATTTGATCAGCACACCGCAGCAGAGCGGTGCGGACGGTGATACCGGCAATTCCGGCACGAGCGCGACCGAGGAGGTCAAGCAGGTAGCCAAGGCAGTGAATGTCTATCAGTCGGTTATGTATTATCAGCCGGTGGTGCAGAAATATGCCGAGCAGAACGGCATTCCGGAGTACACGGATGTACTGCTGGCCATCATGCAGGTGGAGAGCGGTGGCAAGCTGACCGACATCATGCAGTCCTCCGGCAGCGCCGGACTGCCGAACGATTCACTCGAGGAGGAGAGCTCGATCCGGCAGGGCTGCACCTATTTTGCACACCTGCTGAGCAAGGGCAAATCGCTGGACTGTGATCTGGACTGCATCATTCAGGCGTATAATTACGGCAGCGGTTTCCTCGATTACGCGGCCAAGTTCAACGGTGTGTACAGCACCGAGCTGGCTGAGAAATTCGCGGAGAAGCAGTCCGGCGGCAATACCATCCAGTATGATAACCCGATGGCAGTCCAGGAAAACGGCGGCTGGCGGTATGCCTACGGCAATATGTTCTATGCCCGTCTGGTTAAGCAGTATTTGATTGAGTGATCGTATTTTACGCTCTGTTTGGACAAAACTACTTGACAAACCGCCTGTAAAAAGCTATACTTATCCCACAGCTTAGAGTATTTAAACCGCAGGAAAAGGAGGAAATCACCGTGCGTGCAGTTCGAATGGAAATGTGCATGATGTGTGGTTCTGCTCGTTTTTCTGCGAAGCAGCCGTAAGGCTGAAACGCATAGGCGGGCCGCTTTTCATGCGGCTGATACAGAAAACGGGCGGAAAGCAGAAACCTGCTTTCCGCTTTTCTTTTGAAAATGTAAGGAGGAATGAATGTGGCACAGGATGTGATCGTCCGGATTCAGGGTCTGAACAAGACCTTTCGCGGCAGAGCCGGAACGGTAGTTGCGCTGAACGGTATCGACCTTGATATCTATCGCGGCGAGATTTTCGGCATTATCGGTCTTTCGGGCGCAGGCAAGTCCACACTGGTACGCTGTATCAACTTTTTGGAGAAGCCCACTGAGGGCACGGTAACGGTGGACGGACAGGAGCTTGGAAAGCTGAGCAAAAAGCAGCTGCTCGAGGCTCGCCGGTCGATGGGTATGATCTTCCAGCAGTTCAACCTGCTGCAGCAGAGAACCGCACTGCAGAATATCTGTTTTCCGCTCGAGATTGCGGGAACGAGCAAAGCCGATGCGGAAAAGCGGGCGCGTGAGCTGCTTGAGATCGTCGGTCTGTCAGACCGTGCGGATAACTATCCGAGCCAGCTGTCCGGCGGTCAGCAGCAGCGTGTGGCGATTGCACGAGCACTTGCGACCAACCCGAAAATCCTGCTGTGCGACGAGGCGACAAGCGCACTCGACCCGACGACAACGCGGTCGATCCTCGCACTGCTCAAGGAGATCAACAAGACGCTCGGCATCACCATCATCGTTATCACGCATGAGATGGCGGTCATCGAGGAAATCTGCCAGAGAGTTGCGATCATTGATTCCAGCCGTATTGCCGAGGTCGGCACGGTGGACGAGGTGTTCACCCGACCAAAATCCGCAATGGCCAAGCAGCTTATCTATCCGGACGGCAAACGCAATTCTCTTGCGACCGGCAAGCGGTACTGCCGCATTGTATTCGACGGCAATTCGTCGTTCGAGCCGGTGGTATCCAACATGGTGCTCGAGTGCAAGGCGCCGGTCAATATTATGTTCGCGGACACCAAGAACATCGATGGCAAGGCTTACGGTCAGATGATCCTGCAGCTTCCTGAGGACGAACGCGCGGCAAAACGCGCACTGGCGTACCTCGAAACCCAGAACGTACACGCAGAGGAGGTAGCCGATTATGCTTCCGTTTAATGTTTGGGCGCAGAGCCTTTGGGAAACCCTGTATATGGTCATTGTTTCGACCGTTATCTCGTATGCGATCGGTCTGCCGCTCGGTCTGACGCTGGTTGTTACCGATAAGGGCGGTATCCGTCCGATGCCGATCGTCAACACGGTTCTGGGCGTGGTTGTCAATATTCTGCGCTCTGTCCCGTTCCTGATTCTTGCCGTTATGATTACGCCGATTACGCGCGCGATCGTCGGCAAGGCCATCGGCACCACTGCGATGATCGTTCCGCTGACCTTTGCGGCAGCACCGTATGTAGCCCGCATGGTCGAGTCCTCCATCAAGGAGGTGCCGTTCGGTGTGATCGAAGCCGCACAGTCCATGGGTGCAAGTCCGTGGCAGATCGTGTGGAAGGTGCTCGTGCCGGAGGCAAAGCCGTCCCTGATGGTCGGCGGCGCGATTTCGGTCGTTACCATCCTCGGCTATTCCGCAATGGCAGGCTTTATCGGCGGCGGCGGTCTGGGTACCGTAGCCGTAAACTACGGCTATAACCGCTATAATTTCCCGATCATGCTGGTAGCGGTTATCATTATCGTTATCGTTGTTCAGATTTTCCAGGAGGTCGGCATGCGTCTTGCACACCATCTGGATAAGAGAAACAGATAATCGTTTTTCATTCTCAATTTTATTTTGTTATCATTAAAAATGATATATATCAGAAAAGGAGCGAATTCCCATGAAGAAGACAATCGCAGCAATCCTGGCAGGCGCCCTGTGCCTGACCGCACTGACCGCTTGCGGCGGCAGCAAGACCGACAGCTCTGCAGCTGACAGCAGCAGCGCAGCAGCAGGCGACGACAAGACGATCACCGTTGGCGCTACCCCGACTCCGCACGCTGAAATCCTGAATGCGGCAAAGGACGCACTCAAGGCTGAGGGCTACACCCTGAATGTTGTTGAGTTCACCGACTATGTGCAGCCGAACACCGCACTGGTTGACGGTGATCTGGATGCAAACTACTTCCAGCACACTCCGTACCTGAACAACTTCAACAAGGAGAACGGCACGGATCTGGCTGCCGCATTCGATATGCACTACGAGCCGTTCGGCATTTACGCCGGTAAGACCGCTTCCATCGAGGAGCTGAAGGACGGCGCTTCCATTGCCATCCCGAACGACGGCTCCAACGAGACCCGCGCACTGCTTCTGCTGCAGGATGCCGGTCTGATCAAGCTGAAGGACGGCATTGACCCGACCTCCGACGCTACCAAGCTGGATATCACCGAGAACCCGAAGAACCTGGACATCCAGGAGATCGCTGCTGAGCAGCTGCCGCGTTCTCTGGCAGACGTTGACCTTGCTGTTATCAACGGCAACTATGCGCTGCAGGCAGATCTGAACGCCGCTGAGGACTCCCTCATTACCGAGAACCCGGACTACGCTAAGGTCTATGTAAACGTAGTTGCTTGCCGTTCCGGTGAGGAGAACAGCGACAAGATTCAGGCGCTGAAGAAGGCGCTGCAGAGCGACGACGTTAAGAAGTACGTTGACGAGACCTATAAGGGTGCAGTCGTAACCGTATTCTAACTTCGATCACGACCACGCTCGTGATCGAGGAGGACATGCCGAGCAATAGCTCGGACATGTCTGGGGCGGGATTCTGCGCGTCCGCTTTGCGGGCACACAGAATCCCTTACTTGTATAAAATCCCACGCACATGTCGCGGGATTTTATGAAAAGAGGCGGCATAGACCGCCTTTTTCTATTATATGCGCGCTTACGCGCTGTCCGCTGCGGCGGAGCCAATGGCTCGGATTTCTGGACGAAATCCTGCCATGCGGGTGCGGCTTGCAAGCAAGCCGGAATAAAAAGAAAACCGAGGCGGATGCCTCGGTTTTTGTTTTGCCTGTTACTGTACATTCAGCGTAAACGCCGGATTTTCGGCGGCCGCGTCCGCCAGCACGCGGAGCACCAGCTCGCCGTAATTGCCGAGATGCGCGACCAGCATCTCCGGGTGCCGCAGCGTGAGCCGCGCCGCCGGATAGGCGGTCAGCAGGTCGTACAGCGCGTCCAGATTGCGGCCGTAGTCGGCAGGAAAGCCGCACACCTTGGCCAGCACATCGTGCAGCTGCTCGCGCGTGTACAGCGTTTCCGCGTCCAAAAGCAGTTCTTTCATTCTTATTCCCCCGAAATTGAATTATTGTAAAAGCTATTCTGTGATTTCCTCAAAACTCTCGTAATGATCGGCGGTGTAGTAGATTCGGCCGTCGTCCGCGTAGACCAGCCGTTCCGCGCCGCGCTTGTCGGCTCCGCGGGTGTTGAGGTCGCACTCGTGATAGCTGCCGTCCGGCAGGGAGCCTTCGTAGTTGCCGAATCGGTCGCCGCCGATCGAGCAGCCGGGTGCATACGGCTCGAGCGAGCCGCCCTGCCAGCCGAGTGCCTGCGCCTGCTTTTTCGTGATGTAGTTGGAGGGTAAGTGTCCGTATTCGGTCAGATAGGCGGAAACCTCGTCCTTGCTGTCGTACTGACCATCCTCGGTGACGGAAACAGCGGAAGTGCTGTTCGAGGTGATGATGGCGGTCGGTCCGTCCTCACCGCCGATGATGCCGATTTGACCGGCGCAGCCGGTCAGCGTGCCGAACGCCAGCAGCAGGGACAGCCATAAAGCGGTTAATTTTTTCATATTCTGTTACTCCTTCGCCGTAGGATAGAACAGCACGAACAGATCATGGTACAGATTGCGTCCGTCACCGCTCTTGATGGCGCGCAGCTTGCCGTTGACGAACACATAGCCGTCTGTGTTCACGCCGATCGAGTTGCCGTTCTGGAAGGTCACGGTCAGGCGGTTGGCAGTCAGCTTGTTCTGGCTGGGCTTGATAAAGTGCGGATAGGCGGTGTAGGTCTGCTCACTGAGAAGCTGTATGATGGCGGTTTTCTGGTTGTCGTCGGTTTGCGGTACCTCCACGTCATTCTCGGTAAGGGTGATGGTGGATTGCGGTCCGGTTTCCGCGATGTCGGAAAAGTCCTGGCTGTAAACGTGGGTATAGATCAAACGTCCGGTGGCGAACAGCAGCAGAAGCAGCAGCGTGCCGCAGATGGCCAACACGAGCGAAACGGTTTTTCGCATGGGAAATTAACTCCTTTGGGTTTTATATAAAACAGGTTTTTGATTGTGAACGGTAGGTTTTTTGCCTGAAATCAAGCGGGGCGCTGCGCTTTGCGGAGCGCGGGAGTTCGCCGCGCCCCGCGGCGGGGGGAGTGCGCTGACGCCGCGCGGGCGCACAAGAGGGTAGACACCTGCGGTTTCCACCCTC
>OLSC01000212.1_pt1 | contig 76016 bp, 67 predicted proteins | sample 1672881 | NCBI WGS metagenome assembly OLSC01 (sample SAMEA3136733, study PRJEB25190) | human gut metagenome | biome: human gut; feature: human-associated habitat; material: faeces | place: Austria | collected 2013 | reverse complement strand
GTCAAGTGCGCGCAGACACAAATCTCGTGATTGAAAAATTTTATTTTTCAATCTTTCCTCCTTCTCCCGATTCTTTTTGTCTTTTTCATCGATCCAGAACTGTATTGATTGTATTAAGTGTATTATCAGTATTAGTACACTTTGAATATATACAGAGCGCGAGGCCTTGTCAAGAGATTTTTCTATCACTTTTCCTTGTTTTTTTCGCATAGCATGGTATACTGAGAAGAAAACTTAAATTTCAGGAAGCATTTCAAACTTATGGAGGGATTACACCATGCTTACGCTTCTGTCACGACTGTTCATCCCGGATTATGAGAATTATTCCAGCCCGAAGGTTCGCCAGGCATACGGCATTCTCACCGGCTCGGTGGGCATTTTTTTTAACTTTTTTCTGTTTGTGCTAAAGATCGTCGCCGGTATGATCAGCCATTCCATCGCCATCACTGCGGACGCATTCAACAACCTGTCGGACGCCGGTTCTTCGATCATTACGCTGATCGGATTTAAAATGAGCGGACAGGAAGCAGACTCCGACCACCCTTACGGACACGGAAGAATCGAATATCTCGCCGGGCTTTCCGTTTCTGCCATTATCCTCATCATGGCGGCAGAGCTTGCAAAATCCTCCTTTGAGAAGATCCTGCACCCGACCCTGCCGGAAATTTCTCCGGTTATTTTCTTGATTCTGGTCGCCTCCATTCTCGTCAAACTCTATATGTATTTTTATAATCACAAAATTGCCGGTGCCATCGACAGCTCTGCGATGAACGCAACAGCGTCTGATTCCTTCGGCGATGTGCTCGCTACCTCCGTCGTCCTCCTTTCTTCTGTTATTGGATGGATTTTCGGTCTTGCCATCGACGGCTGGTGCGGTCTTTTGGTCGCAGTCTTCATCTTTTATTCCGGCGTAAGCTCTGCCCGGGATACCATCAATCCGCTGCTCGGTCAGGCTCCCGACCCGGAGTTTGTCACAAAAATCCGCAGCATTGTGCTTTCCCATCCACAGATCATGGGCATTCACGACCTGCTCGTTCACGATTACGGTCCCGGACGACGGATGATCTCCCTGCATGCGGAGGTCAATGCCCAGGGTAGCTTTGTGGAGCTGCACGATCTGATTGATAACATAGAGCGCGAGCTGCAGCAGAAGCTTTCCTGCAGTGCTGTCATCCACATGGATCCGGTCATCACCGACGATCCGGAGATCAATGAGCTGCGCCATAAGGTCACCGATATCGTCTACCGGCTTGATGAGCGGCTGACGCTTCACGATTTTCGTATTATACGCGGTCCTACCCATACAAACGTCATTTTCGATGTTGTGGTTCCGTTTCATTTTAAAATGACCGATGCCCAGCTGCGCAGCTGGCTCGATGAACGGATCAAACAGATCGATCCGTCCTATTTCTGTGTAATCAATATCGACAAAAATTAGCGGATCTTGTGCTCCGCATGAAATATCGTTTTTTACAATGGAGGATTTTTCTCATGAGCTTACTCGAATTATTCCTTCTGGCTGTCGGTCTGTCGATGGACGCTTTTGCCGTATCCGTCTGTAAAGGCCTCTCCGTACGTCGCGGCAGTATGAAACAGGCACTCACCGTCGGCATCTGGTTCGGCGGCTTTCAGGCGCTGATGCCCTTTCTCGGCTATCTTCTGGGCATCACGTTTTCCTCTCTGATCACGAGCATCGACCACTGGATCGCCTTCGTCCTGCTGGCATTTATCGGTTTCAACATGATCCGCGAAGCCAGAAGCGATGAAGAAAATGAATCCAATGACCGCTTCGATTTCAAAACCATGCTTCCGCTTGCTGTTGCAACCAGCATCGACGCACTTGCCGTCGGCGTTACCTTCGCTTTCCTGCGGGTAAACATCGTTCCGGCAGTCAGCTTCATCGGCTGCATCACTTTCCTGCTCTCCGCAATCGGTTTAAAGGCAGGAAACATCATCGGCGCAAAAAACCGCTCCCGCGCAGAATTTGCGGGCGGTCTTGTCCTGATCCTGATGGGCATAAAGATTCTGCTGGAGCACCTCGGCGTGATTTCGTTTTAAAAGCTTTTGTGTGAGTTTGACTGAAAAATCTTTTGCTTGACAACTGTATGATGCAGTGTTAAGGTGGGCATATGCGATACACATTAACAATCACGGGAGATCCGGAAGGGATTTTCTGATAAAAGAAAGGAAAGGAGGTATGTTATGATGTTATTGTTCGTCGGATCAAATCGAAGCTATTTTGAATATCATAAGAATGCCTCCCGCCCAAACTGACGTTTTGATTCGTCTGACAAGAGCCGCGGCATTCTCATGCTGCGGCTTTTTTTATACAACAGGATGTTGAAAAACAGGCATTTTGTTGTCAATCAGGGCAGCCTGCCTCTTGTCTGATCCGGTTTCTTTACCGCTCTCAGAAAGCTCCGGGGCTTTCCTGAAAAAAAGATTTTTTGCCGCAGAACATGCTTTCATGCTTCTGCGTTTTTTTATACCCAGGTGTATGTCCTGCCTTTGCAGGCATTATGAGCAAACGTCCCTTTCGACGTTATGTTTTTTACAAATGGAGCGAAAATCCTGTCTGGCGGGATTTTTTCCACATATATCAACTTCAAAAGAAGGGGGAATTTATTTTCATGAAAAAGTTGTCCTATTACTTAAAACAGCATATTCCGGGCTATCTGTTTGCCATCCTTTCGATGGTTATTGCAGTCAGCCTGGATCTGCTCACCCCGCAGGTGACCCGACATATCGTCGATGACGTTCTTGTGGGCGGTCAGATGGGGAAGCTCAAATATCTGCTGCTGGCGATTTTACTCATCGGCATCGGACGCTGTATTTTTCAGTACACCAAGGAGTTTACCTTCGATAAAATCTCCTCTACCATCGCCACAGACATGCGCCGCGATTTATTCGCACACATTCAGTCTCTGTCCGCCGACTTTTTTGACAAGACGAACACCGGTGAGCTGATGGCGCGCGTCAAGGACGACATCGACCGCATCTGGAATGCACTCGGCTACGTCGGCATGCTGATGATGGAGGTTGCGTTCCATGTCACCGTCATTTTATTCTGCATGTACAGCTTAAACTGGAAACTTGCGATCCTGCCCACGCTCTGCATGATTTTCTGCGCCGTCCTTGCAATTTTGATGGAAAACAGACTCGGAACTATCTACGAAGAGATCAGTGAGGAAAACGCAAAATTAAACACCGTTGCAGAAGAAAACCTCGCAGGCGTGCGCACTGTCAAAGCTTTTGCGCGGGAAAAATTCGAAATCAAAAAGTTTCTTTCCCACAATAAGCGCTACTACGAACTGAACATGACGCAGTCCCGCGTGTTTGTCCGCTACTCTCCGTACTTTTCCCTGATTGGAAAACTGCTGCCGCTTCTGGTGCTTTTGATCGGCGGTTACTTATTCCTGCAGGGAGAGCTGACGCTCGGCGCACTCAGCGCATTCGTACAATATTCCACCAACATCGTATGGCCGATGGAAATGCTCGGCTGGCTGTCCAACGACTTTTCCTCTGCGGTCGGCAGTTACCGCAAAATCCGCAAAGTGTACGACCAGAAGCCTTCGATTCAGGAACCCGAAGAGCCGATTGTGCTGCCGGAAGTGACCGGCGATATCCGCTTCGAGCACGTTTCTTTCCATAAAGAGGACCGGCATGAGATTCTTCACGACATCCATTTCCATGTGGAGGCAGGCAAAACGATCGGTATCATGGGCGCCACCGGAAGCGGCAAGACGTCCCTGATCCAGCTGCTTTGCCGCCTTTACGACGCGACGGGCGGCACGATTTATCTCGACAACGTGGATATCCGCAAACTCAGCCTGCGCCAGCTGCGCAGCTGTATTTCCACCGTTATGCAGGACGTCTTTCTGTTCTCGGATACAATTCAGGAAAACGTCATGCTCGGCCAGAAAGGAAGCTTAAACATTTCCGACGTGCGGCTCGCTTCCCGCGACGCCCAGGCTTCGGAATTTATCGACCGGCTCTCCGAGCAGTATGACACCGTAATCGGCGAACGCGGCGTCGGCTTGTCCGGCGGTCAGAAGCAGCGAATTTCCATCGCGCGGGCCCTTGCAAAGCATACACCTGTGCTGGTGCTGGATGATTCCACCAGCGCACTGGATATGGAAACGGAATATGCCATCCAGCAGACCCTCACCCGGCTGCCCCATACAACCAAGCTCATCATCGCCCATCGTATCAGCGCCGTCCGTCATGCGGATGAAATCATCGTCCTGGAAAACGGACACATTGCAGAACGTGGTACCCACGAAGAACTGCTTGCCCTTCACGGGCTTTACTATCAAACTTGGCAGGCTCAGTTTGGCATGATGCCTGACCAGAAGGAGGTGACAGATTATGGCTGTTAATTCTTATAAGCAGGACGAACACAGCACAGACGTCGGTAAAATGAAGACGCTGATGCGCCTGTTTTCCTATCTGCTGGACTATAAAAAGGAGATCCTCGCTGTTCTGGCGATCATGGCGTTCTGCGTGTTTGTCAGCCTCGTAAACCCTCTGATCATGGAAAACGCGATTGACAAGCATATTTCCACCGGCGATTTTCCCGGACTGGCAAAACTGATTGGAATCGCCGTTGTGCTGAACGTGATCATGATCCTTTTTGTCAAGCTGCGGATGCTGATTATGGCAAAGGTCTGCAACAGTATCCTCGTAACGATCCGCCAGCAGCTTTATACTCACATCCAGACCCTGGATTTTTCCTTTTTCGACAGCCGTCCCACCGGCAAGATCCTCGCCCGTATTATCGGCGACATCAACTCCTTAAAGGACGTGCTCGGCAACTGCGTCACGACGCTGATCCCGGATTTTTTCACAATCTGCGCCGTCGTCGTGATCATGTTTCTCAAAAATCCGGTTCTCGCAGCGGCTTCCCTGATCAGCCTGCCGCTGATGATCTTCTGCATGTGGTTTATCCAGGTGTACTCGCATAAGCGCTGGCAGATCCACCGCAAAAAATCTTCCAACTTAAACGCGTTTGTCCACGAGGATTTGTCCGGAATCCGTATCATCCAGAGCTTTTCCGCCGAACAGGAAACGATGGCTACGTTCCATCAACTGACGGACGAGCACCGGGATTCTTTTATCGACGCAGTGCGCTTAAATGACGCGTTCGGTTCCGCCATCGATATTTGCTGGGCAATCGGCACTTTCGCCCTGTATTTTACCGGCATTGTCCTTCTCGGTCCCGATAAGATTTCCCTCGGTATCCTGATCGCATTCGGCTCTTATATTTCGATGTTTTGGAATCCGATTATGAACCTGAGCAACTTTTACAACCAGATCATCACCAATATCGCCGGAGCCGAACGTATTTTTGAGATTCTGGACACAGAGGCTAAAATTTCCGATGCTGACGGCGTGACCAAACTGCCTCCGGTCAAAGGAGCTGTTACCTTCGATCATGTTTCCTTCTCCTATGATGGAGAGAAGCGCGTTTTAGACGACGTCAGCTTCCAGATCAAGCCCGGCGAAACGATTGCTTTAGTCGGTCCCACCGGCGCAGGCAAAACGACGATCGTCAACCTGATCAGCCGCTTTTACGATATCCAGACCGGTCATATCCTGATCGACGATTACGACGTGCAGAAAATTTCCATCGAAAGCCTCCGGCAGCAGATGGGCGTCATGACGCAGGATAACTTCCTGTTCTCCGGCACGATCAAGGACAATATCCGTTACGGAAAGCTCGATGCGACGGATGAAGAGATCATCGCAGCCGCAAAGGCAGTCAACGCACATGACTTTATCCTAAAGCTCGAAAAAGGATATGACACCGTATTATCCGAACGCGGCGGCGGTCTTTCCATCGGTCAGAAGCAGCTGCTCGCCTTTGCCCGCACGATGGTATCCGATCCCCGCATCCTGATTCTGGACGAGGCAACCAGCAGCATCGATACCAACACGGAAATCCTCGTGCAGGAGGGCATTGAACAGCTTTTAAAGGGACGTACCTCCTTTGTCATTGCACACCGCCTTTCCACGATCCAGAAGGCCGACCGGATCTTCGTCATCGACGATGGCCGCATCATCGAGGAGGGCAATGCAGCGCAGCTGCTTGCGCAGAAAGGCTTCTACTACGATCTGTACATGAGTCAGTTTAAAAATGTGATGTAACTCACTGCACCGCGGCATAAAGACGATATCATTTTGTTGTGCCGCTACATAAACAAAACGGCGTTGCCTGGAATTTCGTTTTCCAGACAGCGCCGTTTTTTGTGCCTTCTTTCTATTCTGCCCCTTCTTGCGCCCGTTATTCTTTTTCGGATAAGATCACTGCAAGCATTCCCTGCTCCACCGTCACACTGGACCGTTTTCCAATAAATTCATTGGAAATTCCGATCGGAAAGCTGTTTGTAATCTCACCGTCCTGCATTTCATATTTTAAATTCCGAATCGTAACGCCTGATGCCTTTTCCCCGATAGAAAACAGGGACAGAAAGCCTTTCGCTTCCGGTTTAAACCAGACCGTCTCGTTCTGCATCACGAATGCCGTCATCTTATCATCCATCAGATACCCAACTGCGCTGCACTGTTTTAAATAAATCAGGCACTGCAGGTTTGCCAGCGTATGCTCGAGTCTGCCGCCCATCCCGCCGTAAATGCGAAATTCCTGACAGCCTTCTAAAAGACCTATACGGATGGCAGCCAGCATATCCGTATCGTCCTTTTCTGTCGGAAGTACAACGACATGATCCGGCGCAATTTTTGCGATCTCCGCAATCTGCGGCATGTCCGATTCCTGCACGGAATCAAAGTCGCCCACAATCAGGTCCGGAACTATATCATATTTTCTGCAGGTATCGTAACCGCCATCCACTGCGATCACAAGATCCTCCGGCTTTGTTTCGATTTTTTGAACGTTGCAGTCTCCTGCTCCAATTAAGATACACCGTTGCATGCTGCCACTCCCTTCTGTCCATCTGCGCCGCCTGCATGATACCCCCACGCTGCGGCAGCCTACTTACTCCTTCTGACGCTTCTCGTTTTCTCCGCCCCAGTCATAAATCATTTCCGCCGACGAGCCCTCCGCCGTGTAGGTCTTTTTTGCAAAGCGGTAATTCATCCGGGATACGACGTTTGTATTGTCCGTTGCAATCCCGCTTACCATTGTATTCCAGTACACGATCTCATATTCCGTATGGGGATAATATACCGCCGGATCGTAAGCTGGCACATACTCGATGCTGCTTCTCTGTACGCCGAGATCCTCCATCTTCTGTCCCAGCACCCGAATTGTACCACTTGGCTGTGCAAGAGAATCATCTTCTACAAAAGAAAACCTCCAGCCGTCCTCTGTAAGGAGAAATACGATCGCTTCTTTCGTGACCGGCACATAGGTATTGCCCGTCCAGTATTCCATCGTGCGGTTGATAAACGCATCCCGGATGGCCTCGTACTGATCCGTCACGATGAAATTCCGCGCCGACTTGTAGTCTTCCTGTTCAAACGCCTCAAACATCGGCGCGAAGTAATCGCTTATCTCCTGCTGTTTGGAAAGACATGCCAAAATGCCATCTGCCTCTGCATCTCCCAGCGCCTGTGCCCGTTCTACCAGTTCCTTCCAGCTGTCCCGATGTGAAAGGCTTAAATAAATCTTCTGTGCTTTCGGTATTATAAATCTGTAGGCTGCTTCCTGGTAGCTGCTGTCCTTTTCGGCAAGCCCCAAAAGCTTTTCGGCAACGTCTGCATATTCGTCAAAATCAGAGGTTCCATCCAATTCGTCTAACATCAGGGACGCAGTATCCTCCTGCACTGTGATCTGCTCAACACAGCTTTCTAAAACGCTTCTGACACTTTCATGATCCGGATCTGATTCCAGTACGGTAAAACAACTCCTGATATCGTCCAGACCGGCCGTCTTTTCATTGACGTGCTCCACTACGCTGTTCAATACAGTCGCACAGTAGTTCTGCAGCAGAATTTCGGACTGTGTCGTCTCATATCCCTGATGCAGAATCTCTGCCGCCTCATCCAGCTGTCCCTGTGCTGCATAATCGTCCGCCAGCCCGCGATAAGCGCGCACGCTGCCTTCATCGATGGAAAGTGCCTCTGTATAAGCCTCCTGCGCCTCCAAATAATTCAATTCCGTCATATATTTTGCCGCAAGGGTCAGCTGCTTTTCCACCTTTGTCTGCGGTAAATTATGATAAATCAGCGTAGAACCTGCTGCCGCCACAATCACTGCTGCCGCTGCGATTCCGATCTTTTTCCTTTTCTGCGCTAATTTTTTTCCTCTTTTTTTCCACATGATAGATTTCTGCCTTTTCCTGTCTTTCTTCCGCCCTGATGCCAAAACCAACGGGTTTTCCGGCTGTTTCTGGTGCCAGAGCATACAGACGGTATTGTATCAACTTTTCTCCCGCTTTGTAAAGGCTTTACACGAAAAAGTCACAGATCCGGTCTTCTATTCCTAATCATGCTCCCATAGAGCGGAACATTCCAAACATAAGCCCCATACTCAGAAATGGTCCAAGTGCAATCTTTTGCTCTCTCCCATTTCGAAGTAACATCAGGCACAGACAGTATCCCCCTGCAAGCGCCATTCCAAACGCGAGACTGTCCCAAACAGCAGACAATCCCAAAAAGAAACCACCTGCCGCCATCAGCTTGACATCCCCGCCGCCGACTGCTCCCGGCCTGCATACAGCTGCCACAAAAAGCGGCAACCCAGCAATAAACGCCCCGGCAAGACGCATTCTTATAGAAGGCTGCGGCATCCAAAAAAGCGCAGCAAAACCGGTCAGGAACAGAAATCCCGTGATCGCGTCCGGAATCTTTCTTTTCTTAAAATCACAAAGGCTGGCTGTAATCAGACCTCCCATAAAAAGCACATCCAACAAGTAGCTTCCTGTTTCTTTCATTTTTTCCGCTCATTTCTGCGCACGCTTTTTGCGCATGTCGAGTTTGTGCCAAGTGCGCGCAGACACAAATCTCGCGATTGAAAAATTATATTTTTCAATCTTCTCCTTTCGTACTGCACATTCCATCTCATCCGACGCATGCAATGACATGCTGCACGGCTCCCCTTTTCTGCTTTCCATTCTAGCAAATTTGCGACTTTCCGGTAAGCCGTAATGTCTCACAAAATCGATAATCCAAACGCACGTTCTTTTTGTAACCACTTGCAAATTTGGCAGCAATTTCAAAACTGGTATGGTAAAAAAAGTGTAAAATGGCACTTTCTATCATGCCACATATTGCTTATGATAAGAAAAACTTTGATGAGGAGGATTTCCACCATGAAAAAAGAATCTTTTCAGAAGCTGGTTTTGACCGGTGTATTTGCAGCATTATCTTATGTTGTCTTCACTTTTTTGCAGATTAAGATCCCGCTTCCCGGCGGCGACGCAACAAGCATCCATCTCGGCAATGCCGTCTGTGTTCTCGGCGCGCTGATCCTTGGCGGTCTCTGGGGCGGCATCGGCGGCTCCATCGGCATGACCATCGGCGACCTTTTCGATCCCGTCTATGTCGTATATGCACCCAAGACCTTTATTCTGAAGCTCTGCATCGGTCTGATCACCGGTCTGATCGCCCATCACTTCGGTCACATCACTTATCAGACAGACAAAAAGAAAATCGCCCGTATTGCAGCACTGGCAGCACTGGGCGGGCTGATCTTCAACACAATCTTTGATCCTCTTGTAGGATATTTTTACAAGCTGCTGATCCTGGGCAAACCCGCTGCAGAGCTGACTCTGGCATGGAATATCACTGCAACAGCCATCAACACCGTGATTTCCACCATCGTTTCCGTTCTTGTATACATGGCGCTTCTGCCTGCACTCAAAAAGTCCGGTCTGTTCTTTCAGGTCGGCAAAGAAGGATCTTCCAAATGAATCTACAGATTCCCAAAAAGGCGGCAGTCATCAACAGCTTCGCCGGATATGGACGCTGTTCCCTCACCGAGGCGCTTCCCATTTTGAGCGCCATGAGGGTGCAGGCGTGCCCGGTGCCTACCGCCGTTTTTTCCAATCATACAGGGTTTGCAGCCTTCGCCTGTCAGGATCTGACCGCGTTTCTGCCCTCCTATCTGGAGCAATGGAAGCAGTTAAATCTTACGTTTGACGGTGTTTTGTGCGGATTTTTAGGACAGGCAGAACAAATTCTGTCTGTTTCTTCCTTTCTTTCCGACCAGAAAAGCCGAGGCTGCCAAACAATTCTCGTCGATCCCGTCATGGGCGATCACGGAAAGCCCTATCGCACGATCACACCAAAACACTGTCAAAAGCTGCGCAGCCTGATTCCGCTGGCAGACATCATTACGCCCAATATCACGGAAGCATGCCTTTTGGCGGATACGCCCTGGAAAGACGGCTTCTGGAATGAATCTGAGCTTTCTGAGCTTTGTCAAAGGCTTCACAAACTCGGTCCGTCCAAAATCGTCATCACAGGTCTGCCCTGCCTGATCCATGGGAAAGAAGGCTTTGAAAATTATCTGTCCTGCAAGGAGCCGTTTTCTCAACGCGCCTGCCTGACGCCCTCTGCAGGTCCGTCCCGACATGGAACCGGCGATATTTTCGCTTCGATCCTGATGGCGGACGCACTAAACGGCGTCGATTTTTCCGTCTCCGTCCAAAAGGCGGCGGATTTTATTTCCAAATGTATTTCCGCATCGAAAGCGCTGCAGATTCCGGAGCCTGATGGCGTCTGCTTCGAAAATTTCCTGTCAGATCTGGCAGATCAGTAAATGATGCATTTTCCTATGAAAGAAACAAAAGATCCTGCATTGTCCGGCGCAAATGCGCAGCTGCAATGCAGGATCTTTTTTGCAATCTGTTATTTCGATCCGGCTCTATTTTACCAGCACTTTCTCAATTTCTGCGATATAAAGCGTATGGAAATCCTTATCCGGATACCAGGAATCCACGGTCTTTTGATCCAGAAATGCTGCTTCCTCCATGGGCTGTGCAAACAGCTTACGGCACACGAGCGTCATCCGGCTTTCTTCAAAAACAGGCGCACCATCCACAAGGGACTCTGTCAGTCCGCTTTTGGCGATCTTATCCTCTGTCCTTCCGGACACTGTTCCCATGTAATTTAACATCTCCCGCTGTGTTTCCGGGAAAATACCAAGGGAAAACGTCTCTGTCTGATCCAGAAAAGTCTTCGTATAGCGCTGCGGGCGGATCACGATCATCACGACCGACTTTCCCCACATTTCACCTACTGCTCCCCAGCTCGCCGTCATGGCGTTGCTTTTGCCGTCTTTGTTTGCTGCTACCAGCAGCCACTCCTTTCCGATCAGCTCGAAGGGGTTATCCTGGATCTCCTGCGGTTTGATTTCACGAAACATGATTTTTCCTCCCGTCTTTAGTCCACAATTCCGTCATCTTCCGGAATGATCACTGCCAGAATAAAATACAGAATCAGTCCGAGAAAGCCTGCACCTAAAAACAGGCTGACAAGTACATATAAAATGCGGATCACTGTCGCATCGATCCCGAAGAAATCTCCAAGACCGCCGCACACGCCGCATACCATTCTGTTCGTTGTGGAACGAAATAATTTCTTGTTGTTCATAATGATGTCCTCTCTTTCTTTGTTTTATTTTAATCCTGTTCGAAGTAAATTTCAATATTTCCCATGGAAGAGTCCAAATTCATCTTTCCGGACGCCTTATTGCAGATCACGGAATTTTCCACGGAAATGCCGTCAAATTCCACGTTTCCCAGATCACTGTCGATTTCATAATCAAAATCGTCTTTACTCTGTGAAAGCTTCAAGACAATGTTTCCAAGCTCTGCATCTGCATCCACCCTATCTGTGATGCTTCCCGAAAAACGGATGGCACCTGCTTCTGCATCCGCTTCCAGCTCTGCTGCCTCACTGTCCGTCAAAGTAATGGCTCCCGCCTCCACGGACAAAATCAGCTTTTTCATCTGCAGCCCGGATGCTTCAATGCTTCCAGCGTCTGCCGAAAATTCCATTTCCTCCGCTGAAAAATTCTGCAGTGCCACATACGCTGCCTCTACATCGATTTCGATCTTTTTCCAGTCCATCGATTCCGGAACCGTCAGGACGATTTCGCCACTCTTTTGAAGCGGTTTATGGTTCTTTTCTTCCAGATACAGGCAGTTGTCTTCGATATAACAGTTCATCTTATCCCGGTTGCTTCCGCTGAGGATAATCGCATCGGACTCTCCGGGAACAATTTTTAATGCCAGGGTATTTGCGGAAATCTCCATCTTTTCCGGTGATTTTCCGTTGAACGAAATTACCTCGCCTGTGCTGTCGTTTCCTGCATCCGCAGGACTGTCTGTTTCCCGTGACAAAATCTCAATCGATTCTTTTGTATTTTCCGGTAAATACAAACCGATAAACGTATCACTGCCGCCGAAATGAATATAACGACTGTTGATCTGATCAATATTTTTCCATCCACCCATAGAACTTCCGATCCCGATGAAAAGAAATCCTGCTGCAATGCAGATGATCGAACCTGCAATCATCCCTTTTTTCCAGTTTTTCATGCTGCCCTGCCTCCTTTTCTCGTCACAATCCTGTGCAGGCAGTTACACAATGCCCGGACACCTGCCGGAACCACCTTACCGATCAGCCATCCCATAAGCATCGTCACCAAAACGCCGATTCCAATTGCTGCCAGACTGATGCCGATTCCAATCATCGCCGCTGCCGGCCACGCTGCAATCTGTGTAAACGCCTGAATCAGCGCCCAGATGCCCACGCCTGTACAAACGATTCCGCAGACCAGCAGTGCAATTCCTGTGATAAACAGGGCAAAGAGAACGGAAATTGCCGTCACAAGCAGCCCAAACACAATCGGAAGCACCACAGGCGCTGCGAAGACGATCAGCAAAATCCACAGCCAGACCGGATGTCGCTTTCTGCGGGCAGCGCTGGAATCATCCTCTGCATCGCTACCCGTGCTCTGCCAGTCCGCATCAGAACGTTCGCCGCACGCAGGTTGCTTTACCCGCTGCAGCTCTTCCTTCTGCGGCTCCCGGTCGACGTAGCCGTTTTCGGAAAAATAACCACTGTCGCCAGCCTGACCGCTGCGGCTGCTGTCCTGCCAATTTTCGTCCGCCTGGCCGCTGCGCTCGCCCGCGTCGCTGCTATCCTGCCGCAGTCCGTTCCGGATAGAATCCGCGACTTCCTCCGGTGTGCCGAGTTCCTGCAGAATATCGAAATCTCCTGCGTCGCCCGCGTCGTTTAAGTAATCCTCATAATATTGCAGCGCTTCTTCCCGCTCCGCCTGCGGAACATCTAAAAGCTGCGCTTCCAGACGATTTAAAAATTCTGCCCTGTCCATCAATTTTGTCCTCCCTCAAAAAGTGCCGTTATCTTCTCAGAATACCGAATCCATTCCGCTTCATACAGCGAAAGCTGCGCGCTTCCTTGCTCCGTAATCCGATAATACCGCCGGTTCCTGCCTCCGAATTCCATATCGTAGACTTCCAGGCAGCCGTCTTTTTGCAGTCTGCGAAGCACCGGGTACAATGTCGATTCCGACAGATCGATCGCCTGGCGGACCTCCTGTGTGATTTTATAACCGTATGTCCCTTCCGGCTCCCGGGAAACAACTGCAAGAACAATCGCATCCAGCAGCGCAGAGCCTGTATTAAAAATCATACGTTCCCATCCTTTCCCTAAACCTGTATCTTCTGCAATATTATACATTGTATAATATTGTTTGTGTTATAAACTATAAGCTACGTTTTTCATTTTGTCAAGGGCGACAAGGATGATAAAAAAGAATGTGCTCTGCCACATTCTCGCGCCGAGGCGCGGTTGCTTTAGCAACCATCTACCCTTGCGCCGAGTGCGCATCCTCGCGGAGCGTTTTTTATCGTATAGAAACGAAGTTTCCTATACGATAAAAAAGAGGCTGCCGCAGATGCGACAACCTCTCAATTCCCGATAACAGAGTGTCCGCAGATCGTACATTCTGTTGTTTTTTATTTCTTTTCTCTGGATCAAAAGCTGAATCCTTATTTCGTCTTCAAAGCCTGAATCCGTTTGATCGCTTCTTTTGTATTTTCATGTGTTCCGAAGCCAGTCAGGCGGAAATACCCTTCGCCGCTTGCGCCGAATCCTGAGCCGGGCGTGCCGACTACCTGTGCTTCGTTTAAAAGCTTATCAAAGAACTCCCAGGAGGTCAGGTTGTCCGGGGTTTTTAACCAGACATAGGGAGAATTGACGCCGCCAAAGGCCTGATAACCCGCTGCAATTAAGCCCTCGCGTATCTGGCGGGCATTTTCCATGTAGTAGGCAATCTGCTCCTTGATCTGCGCCTTTCCTGCCTCCGAATAAACCGCCTCACCTGCGCGCTGGACGATATAAGGCGCGCCGTTGTATTTCGTGCCGTGACGTCGAAGCCATAAGTCATTTAAGGACACACCATTGCTGACAAGTTCCTTGGGAACAACCGTGTAACCGAGACGCAGTCCGGTAAAGCCCGCGTTTTTGGAAAAGCTGCGCATCTCGATGGCACAGGTCTTTGCACCCTCACACTCATAGATGCTGTGTGGGATATTCTCTTCCGTGATATAGGCTTCATATGCCGCATCAAAAAGAATGACCGCATGAATTTCATTTGCATAATCGACCCATTTCTGCAGTGCTTCCTTTGTAATCGCCGCACCAGTCGGATTATTGGGAAAGCACAGGTAGATCAGATCCGGTGTCTTATCAGGAAGCTTCGGTGCAAAGCCGTTTTCCTGGGTACAGGGCATGTATACCAGTCCCTCATATGTGCCCAGCGCTTTGTCATATACACCGGTTCTGCCTGCCATGACATTCGTATCCACATAGACCGGATAAACCGGATCGCAGACCGCAACAAGATTATCGGTTCCAAAAATCTCCTGAATATTTCCGACATCACACTTTGCACCGTCCGATACAAAAATCTCATCCGGAGAAATCTCGCAGCCCCGTGCTGCAAAATCCTCTTTTGCAATCGCGTTTAATAAAAAATCATAGCCCCGCTCCGGTGCATAGCCATGAAAGCCTTCCTTTGTGCCCATCTCGGCAACCGCTTTCTGCAGCGCCTCGATAATCGCAGGTGCAAGCGGCAGCGTCACATCTCCGATCCCGAGACTGATGACTGTTTTGTCCGGATGCATGCTTTTGTAGGCAGCCACCTTTTTTGCTACTGTGGAAAAAAGATAGCTTCCCTGCAGTTTTAAGTAATTTTCATTGATTGTAAACATGTTCTTTTTCCTCATCCGTCATAAATCAGCAGCAGAATCATCTGCGCGGTTTCAACCATGTTCGTGCCGGAATCCATGCTGCTTTTCTGAATATAGCGGAACGCCTCCTGCTCTGTCATATGATTTCTTTCCATCAGCAACCATTTTGCATTGTTAATATAGTTCTGTTCCTGTTCCGTTCTCTTTTTCGGCTGGCTTTTGCGCTTCTTTAACCGTCTGTCCAGCTGTGTCAGCATCATCTCCACAGTACTGGCAAGATCATTTGGACGAATCGGATATGTCAATGTCACCATATCGTGCGGTGCACTTTCCAGTTCCGACGTAGAAGCAAGCAACAGCATATCAAAATAATCGGGCAGATATTCCGCCAGCTGTGTATAGTGCATGTCCCTGATCCGATAACTGCAGATCACGACACCGCTGTCTAGCTGGTGTACCTGTGAAAGCGCCATGGAAGCTGTTGTGCAGAGTGCAGCAGCCGTCAGTCCCCGCCGGGCGAGGATGTCTTTGATATGTTTTGCGTCCTCGAGTTTCGGCAAAACAATTATGATGCTGCTCATCCTGTCACTCCTTTAAGTGCGATACAGATATTTATCTACTTCCCATTCGGATACCTGGGACATGTACTCATTCCACTCAGCTTTTTTTGCTTCTACATAAAGATCCACGAACTCCTGTCCGAGAACCATTTTTACAAAAGAATCCTCTTCCATGAACGCAACTGCTTCACGCAGCGTATCCGGCAGATGATCGATACCGGCTGCAGCCTTTTCTGCCTCCGTTCTGCTTGCAAACAGTCGTGCAGATTCCGCTCCGGGATCCAGATGCTTTGCGATTCCATCCAGTCCTGCGGCCATACAGAGTGCAATCGTCAAATACGCATTTGCAGACGGATCGGGAAAACGCAGCTCGATCCTGGTATCCTCTCCCCGCATAAAGGGAATCCGAAGCAGGGTATTATGGTTTTTGGTTGTCCAGATGATATCTCTTGGCGCGTCGCAGCCGGAGGTCAGACGCTTATAAGAGTTGACCAGAGGGTTCGTCACAGCACACATACCTTTGACATGGGCCATAATACCGCCCATGAACCATTTTGCTTCCTGACTTAAACCATCCTCCGCTTCCGAATCGCTGAAGATATTTTTTCCGTCCTGAAACAGAGAAATATTGATATGCATGCCGGAACCTGCCGTACCAGCCTTTGGCTTCGGCATAAAAGTCGCATAAAGACCGAACCGCTTTGCAATGGAACGCACTGCCGTCTTGAACGTCACAATCCGATCCGCGGTTTCCATCGCACCCGCATATCGGAAGTCAATTTCATGCTGCCCGGGCGCTTTTTCATGATGAGAGGATTCGATTTCAAACCCCATATCCTCCAGCGTCATCACCATATCACGACGGGCGTTTTCTCCCAGATCCAGCGGGCTGATATCCATATATCCGGCCTTTTCATGGGTTACGGTTGTCGGCACGCCGTTTTCATCCTCGTGAAACAGGAAAAATTCACATTCCGGATCAATCTGAAACGTATATCCTTCCTTTTCGACCTTTTCCATCGTCTTTTTCAGGATTTCTCTCGGGCTGACCGCAAGCGGTGTTCCATCTGCCCTGCAGACATCACACAAAAGTCTTGCAACTTTTCCCTGCTGCGGTCTCCATGGCAGGATTACAAAGGTATCCAAATCCGGGCACAGATACATATCCTCTTCCCCGGTTCTCAATTCTCCGTACATGCAGGAACCATCAATCAGATAGCGATTGTCTTTCATATACTGCAGCTGGGTAGCGGTCACGGCAACGTTTTTTAGCGTGCCGAACATGTCTGTAAACTGCAGACGAATGAATTCAACGTCTTCATTCTCTACCATTTGCAGAATTTCTTCTCTGGTTTTCATGCTTCTCTCTCCTCTTTAGCGGACATTCTGTCCGCCTGTTCCCTGAATTGTTGTTGTGAATTTTCGAATGCTTCGGCGGGTCTCCAGCCCAAAAGCCTTCTTCGTGCAAGCACGGTCGGCTTTTGGGCTGGAGATCCGGTGTGGTGTCACTCGTAGGTGTATCCCATCAACGACTTATCCACTTCCTTTGCGGCTTCCCTGCCTTCGGCAATCGCCCATACGACCAGTGACTGACCTCTGTGCATATCTCCCGCAGTGAAAATCTTCTCTTTTCCGGTGCGGTAAGAGCCGTTTACGGTTTCCACATTGGTTCTCGCATTTAATTTTACACCAAAACTCTCTGCAACGTAACCCTCACTGCCTAAAAATCCGGCTGCAATCAGCACCAGATCCACCGGAATTTCCTTCTGTGTGCCCTCGATGGGAACCATCGAAAGCCGTCCGGTCTTTTCATCCTTCTTCGGCTCAAGGCTTACCAGCACCGCACTGCATACGGTTCCGTCTTTTTTCTTTTTAAATTCTGTTACGGTTGTCTGGTAAATTCTCGGATCATGGCCAAATACATCGATTGCTTCTTCCTGACCGTAATCGGTCTTTAAGACCTTCGGCCATTCCGGCCAGGGATTGGCTGCTGCCCGACACTCCGGCGCTTTCGGCATCATCTCCAGCTGTGTCACGCTTGCCGCACCCAGCCGAATTGAAGTTCCGACACAGTCATTTCCGGTATCTCCGCCGCCAATTACCAGCACATTTTTTCCTTTTGCCAGCTCATAGGGCACTTTTTCAAAATTCGTATCCAGGAGCTGCTTTGTTACGGTTCCCAGAAAATCCACCGCAAACCAGATGCCTTTTGCATCCCTGCCGGGCACATGGATATCTCTTGGATGGGAGGCCCCGCCGCAAAGAATCACGCGGTCGTATTCTTTTTCCAGCTCCTTGCCGGAAATATCTTTTCCAACGTCTGTATTGCAGATAAACTTGATGCCGGCAGCCTTCATGACTTCGATCCTTCTGTCGATGATGCTCTTGTCCAGCTTCATATTCGGAATGCCGTAGCGCAGCAGACCGCCGACTCTGTCATGACGTTCATAGACCGTTACGCTGTGTCCGCGTTTGTTCAGGTTCCAGGCTGCAGACAATCCGGCCGGACCGCTGCCGATGACCGCGACCTTCTTTCCGGTGCGTACCTTTGGTTCTTCGCCTTTTACCAGACCATTCGCGTAAGCATATTCAATGACCGCACGTTCATTTTCCTTCGTGGAAACCGGTTTTGCGTGCAGGCCGCAGGTACAGGCCGCCTCACACAGCGCGGGGCAGACCCTGGAAGTAAATTCCGGGAAGCAGTGAGTCTTTGACAAACGGACATAAGCCTGTTCCCAGTTGCCGTGCCAGACCAGATCGTTGACCTCCGGCACCAGATTGTGCAGCGGGCATCCCGAAGCCATTCCGGCAATCATTGTACCCGCCTGGCAGAAGGGAACGCCGCATTCCATGCAGCGCGCTCCCTGCAGACGCTGCTCCTCTTCCGGCAGCTGTCCGTGAAATTCCTTAAAATTTTTGATTCTTTCCTTTGGAGCCGTCACCGGTCCGTCTTTACGCTCATATTCCAAAAAACCTGTAGGTTTCCCCATGACTGTTTCCTCCCGTTACGCTCTGCTGCCGACACTCGCATAGAATGCCTCAATCTGCGCTTCCTGGCGGCTCATGCCCTGTTCCTCAAACTGGGAGGACAGCTGCAGCATCCGCTTGTAATCTCCAGGAATAATCTTTTTGAACTTCGGCAGATACTCTTTAAAGTGATCCAGTACCTCCTGCCCCTTTTTGGAACCGGTATTGCGCACATGCGCCTCGATCATGGCACGGAGCTCCTCCTGGTCAAACTTGGTCTCCACCTTCTCCATGAGTACCATTTCCTTGTTCAGGTTTTTATACAGACAGCTTTCTTCATCCAGTACATAAGCGATGCCGCCGCTCATACCTGCCGCAAAGTTTTTGCCGGTAGGTCCCAGTACAACCACATGACCACCAGTCATATACTCGCAGCCATGCTCTCCGACGCCTTCTACAACAGCAGTTGCACCGGAATTGCGGACGCAGAACCGTTCTCCTGCCACACCTGCGATATAAGCTTCCCCGCTTGTTGCGCCGTAAAGGGCAACGTTGCCGATAATAATATTTTCTTCCGGTTTAAATTTCGCTTTTTCCTGTGCAAAGACTGCCAGCTTGCCGCCGGAAAGTCCCTTGCCGAAATAGTCGTTGCTGTCACCGCACAGCGATAAGGTCAGACCTTTTGGCAAAAATGCACCGAAGCTCTGTCCGCCTGCGCCTTCACAGTGAATCGTGATGGTATCCTCGGGCAGTCCTTCCGGATGCTGTCTTGTGATCTCTGCGCCCAGAAGTGTGCCGAAGGTACGGTCGGTATTGGTCAGCTTCACGCTGCAGGAAATTCCTGTTCCTTCCGCAATGGCTGTCTTTACTTCTTTCTTCTTTAATAAAACGGATTCATCCTTTGTCTTTTCCAGTTTGAAATCATATGCACATGCAGGATCGAAAACACTGTCCTTTCTCTCCGCCTGTGCACCCTCGTACAGGATTCTGCTCAAATCGATCGTCGCTTTTCTTCCGGTCAGACCATCCTTTTTCTTTAACAGATCGGTACGCCCTACCATTTCATCTACCGTTCTGACACCGAGCTTTGCCATGTACTCTCGCAGCTGCTGCGCAATAAAGGTCATAAAGTTAATGACGTATTCCGGTTTTCCGGTAAAGCGCTTGCGCAGCTCCGGATTCTGGGTTGCGATACCCATCGGACAGGTGTCCAGGTTGCAGACACGCATCATGACGCAGCCAAGGGTTACCAGCGGAGCAGTTGCAAAACCAAATTCCTCTGCTCCCAGAAGCGCTGCCATCGCAACATCCCTGCCGCTCATGAGCTTACCGTCTGTCTCAATGACAACGCGGTTTCTCAGACCATTCTGCAACAGAGTCTGATGGGTTTCTGCCAGTCCCAGCTCCCACGGAAGTCCTGCATTATGGATGGAGCTGATGGGTGCAGCACCTGTACCGCCGTCATAACCGGAAATCAGGATTACCTGTGCACCGGCTTTTGCAACACCGGCTGCAACGGTTCCGACACCGGCTTCCGAAACCAGTTTGACGGAAATTCGTGCATATTTATTCGCATTTTTCAAGTCGTAAATTAACTGTGCCAGATCCTCGATGGAATAAATATCATGATGAGGCGGAGGAGAAATCAGGCTCACACCGGGTGTGGAATGTCTTGTCTTTGCAATCCAGGGATACACCTTCTTGGCAGGAAGATGTCCGCCTTCGCCGGGTTTTGCACCCTGGGCCATTTTGATCTGAATCTCTCTTGCACTGACCAGATACCGGCTCGTTACGCCGAAACGTCCGCTTGCCACCTGCTTGATTGCAGAGCTTCTGTCATGATCGGTTCCTGCGGATTCCAGACGCTCATCGCTCTCGCCGCCTTCACCGCTGTTGGATTTGCCGTGTAGTTTATTCATGGCGATTGCCAGCGCTTCATGCGCTTCCTCGGAAATCGAACCGTAAGACATCGCACCGGTCTTAAACCGCTTTACGATGGACTCTACGCTCTCTACTTCTTCAATCGGAACACCAGTCTCCGGGAAGTTGAAGTCCATCAGGCTGCGCAGATAACCGGTTTCCTCTTTATCCACCATCTTTGTATATTCGCAGAACTTTTCGTAGCTGCCATCCCTTGTCGCCTGCTGCAGCATATGGATCGTCTGGGGATTGTAACGGTGTTCCTCGCCCTGGCTGCGCATCTTATGTCTGCCCATGGAGGACAGCGTCAGGTCTGTTGCCAGTCCCAGTGGATCAAACGCCTTGGAATGCTGCGCATCCGTCTGCGCTGCGATATCCTTTAAGGTAATACCGCCGATCCTGCTGACGGTTCCGGTAAAGTATGCATCGATGACCTCCTGCGAAATGCCGATCGCCTCGAAAATCTGGCTGCCCTGATAGGACTGAATCGTGGAAATGCCCATCTTGGACGCAATCTTTACGATGCCCTGCAAAATCGCATGGTCATAATCTTCTACTGCCGCATAATAATCCTTGTTCAGCAGACCGTCTTCTACCAGCTCTGCGATGGTGGAATGGGCCAGATACGGGTTGACCGCGCACGCACCGTAGCCTAACAGCGCCGCAAAATCGTGCACCTCCCTCGGCTCGCCGGATTCCAGGATAATGGACAGTGCCGTACATTTTTTCGTCTTGACCAGATGCTTGTGTACGGCGGAAACTGCCAGCAGCGACGGGATTGCAACATGGTTTTCATCCACACCGCGGTCGGAAAGAATCAGGATATTCGCACCCTCCCGGTACGCCTTATCCACCTGTACGAACAGATGCTCCAGCACACGATCCATCGGTGTGCTCTTATAGAAAATGATCGGCACACAGACAACCTTAAAGCCGGGCTTTTTCATCGTGCGGATCTTCAACAGGTCGAGGTCTGTCAGGATCGGATTATTGATCTTCAGTACCTGACAGTTTTCCGGCTTCTCTTCCAGAAGATTTCCGTTCTTGCCGGCATATACGGTTGTGGAAGTGACGATTTTTTCCCGGACCGCATCGATCGGAGGGTTCGTTACCTGTGCGAACAGCTGCTTGAAATAGTAAAACAACGGCTGATATTCTTTGGAAAGGACAGCCAGCGGTGTATCCACACCCATCGCGCCGATCCGTTCGGTTCCGTTTAACGCCATCGAGCAGATACCCTCCCGGTATTCCTCGTAGGTGTAACCAAACGCTTTCTGCAGACGCGCCCGTTCTTCTTTATTATAAGAAGGAATCCTTTCATTCGGAATTTTTAACTCATGCAGCGTAACCAGATTGGAATCCAGCCATTCGCCGTAAGGCTCCCGCTTCGCGTAGGTCTCCTTGATTTCTTCGTCTGTTAAAACTTCGCCCTTTACAGTATCCACCAGCAGCATTTTACCGGGATGCAGTCGCTCTTTTTTCAAAATATGCTCTGCGGGAATTTCCAGGACACCGACTTCAGAAGAAAGGATCAGTCTGTCATCGTCTGTAATATAATATCTGGAGGGACGCAGACCGTTTCTGTCCAGAACAGCGCCCATCAGGTCGCCGTCCGAAAACAGGATGGAAGCAGGACCATCCCAAGGCTCCATCATCGTCGCATAGTACTGATAGAAATCGCGTCCCTCCTGGGAAATCGTATCATTGTGGGCCCAGGGCTCCGGGATTGCAATCATGACCGCAAGCGGCAGCTCCATTCCGCTCATTACCAGAAATTCCAGTGTATTGTCCAGCATTGCGGAGTCCGATCCATTTGTATTGACTACAGGAAGCACCTTCGTTAAATCATCTGCCGAGAACCGCGGTGCACACATTGTTTCCTCCCGCGCCAGCATCTTATCCGCATTGCCCTTGATCGTATTGATCTCACCGTTATGCACAATAAACCGGTTCGGATGTGCACGCTCCCAGCTGGGATTCGTATTGGTCGAAAATCTGGAATGGACAATTGCAATCGCGGAATCATATTCTGCATCCTGCAGGTCCTTAAAGAAGGTTCTCAGCTGTCCCACCAGAAACATACCCTTATACACGATGGTCCGGCTCGATAAGGACGGCACATAGGTATTATCGTTACTCTGCTCAAATACGCGGCGTACCACATAGAGCTTTCTGTCAAAGTCCAGCCCTGCTGCAATATTTTCCGGCTTTTTGACAAAGCCCTGGCAAATGACAGGCATACATTCTCTTGCCTTATGTCCCAGCACCTCCGGTGTAGTCGGCACTTCTCTCCAGCCTAAAAACTTCATGCCTTCTTTTTCTACAATAATCTCAAACATCTTCTTCGCCTGGCTGCGCTTTAACTCGTTCTGCGGGAAAAAGAACATGCCGATTCCGTATTCTCTTTCGCCGCCGAGCTCGATGCCGATTTCCTGACATACTCTGGAAAAAAAGCGATGGGAAATCTGAGTCAGAATTCCGACGCCGTCTCCGGTTTTTCCCTCTGCGTCTTTTCCGGCGCGGTGTTCTAGCTGTTCTACAATTTTTAACGCATCTGCAACAATCTGGTGGTCTTTTCTGCCTTTGATATTAACAACAGCTCCGATGCCGCAGTTATCATGTTCAAAGCTCTGGCTGTAAAGTCCCTGCTGTACCTGATTTTCTCCCATGGTAGTCCTCCTTATTTAAACGGCGCTGTTGCCTGCCGCTTCATATGCTACTGCCGCTTTTACAAAGCCCTCAAACAGCGGGTGCGGCAGGTTCGGTCTGGATTTGAATTCCGGGTGTGCCTGTGTTGCAACGAAGAACGGATGCTCTTTTAATTCGATCATCTCCACGATTCTTCCGTCCGGAGACAGTCCGGAAAGTACCATGCCGTTTTTCGTCAGCACTTCCCGGTAATCATTGTTGACTTCATATCTGTGGCGGTGACGTTCGGAAATCTCTGTCTTTCCATACAGCTCATGAGCCAGTGTTTCCGGCTGCAGGACACATGGATATGCGCCCAGTCTTAAAGTACCGCCAAGATTGGTAATTCCGTTTTGTTCCGGCATCAGTGCGATGACCGGATCAGGCGTTTCGGGATCGAGCTCAATGCTCGCCGCTTTGGAAAGTCCTGCTACGTTTCTTGCAAATTCAACTATCGCAAGCTGCATGCCAAGACACAATCCAAGATACGGAATTTTGTTGCGTCTTGCATAACCGATTGCAAGAATCTTTCCTTCCGTTCCTCTCTGTCCGAATCCGCCCGGTACCAAAATGCCGTCCACATCGTGCAGATATTCCTCCAGATTTTCCGGTGTCAGCTCTTCTGCATCGATCCAGCGGATGTTGACCTGTGCGCGGTTTGCGATGCCGCCGTGCTTTAAGGCTTCCGCTACGCTCAAATAAGCATCATGCAGAGCTACATATTTGCCAACCAGCGCGATGGTGACAGAACTGGTGGGATGATGCAGATCCTCCAGCATCTTTTTCCAGTCTTCCAGATTCGGCTCCGGGCAGGGCAGATTCAAACATTCACAGACCGCCTGAGCCAAATGCTCTTCTTCCATCATCATCGGCACTTCATAAAGGGACGGTGCATCCAGATTCTGCAAAACATGTTCCTTTTTCACGTTACAGAATAATCCGATCTTTTCTTTCATTTTTTCATCAATCGGATAATCCGAACGGCAAACCAGGATATCCGGCCAGATCCCCATACTCTGCAGCTGCTTGACGCTCATCTGGGTCGGCTTTGTTTTCATTTCACCGGATGCCTTTAAATATGGAATCAATGTAACCTGAATCAGGATGGCATTTTCCCGTCCCATCTCGTGCTGAAACTGACGGATCGCTTCCAAAAACGGCTGGCTTTCGATATCGCCGACTGTACCGCCGACTTCTATAATAGAAATGGTATCTTCCTCCGGGGACTTCTCCCGGTAAAATTTCGATTTGATTTCGTTTGTAATATGAGGAATGACCTGTACGGTACCGCCGCCGTAATCTCCATGACGTTCCTTGTGCAGAACCGACCAGTAAATTTTACCCGTTGTAACGTTGGAATTCTGATCCAGGCTTTCATCGATAAACCGTTCGTAATGTCCCAGATCCAGGTCTGTCTCCGTGCCATCATCTGTTACAAATACCTCTCCGTGCTGGATCGGATTCATCGTACCGGGATCCACATTGATATAGGGATCCAGCTTCTGCATGGTTACATGATATCCTCTCGCTTTGAGCAGCCGTCCCAACGAAGCTGCGGTAATTCCTTTTCCAAGACCGGACACAACGCCGCCGGTCACAAATACATATTTTACGCCCATGCTCTCCTCCTTGCTGCCCTGCAACAGCATTTCCTACTGTCAGTGTGCCGTTCATAAAAATACTTTGTTATCCATAAAAGATTGTGCCTCTTTCTGTAACATGGAACCCATGTTACACACAAAAGAATGTGCCTTGGCACATTCTCGCGCCGAGCGCAGTCGCTTGCGACATTTTTCATCTTCGCGCGAGTGCGCATCTCAGGCACGTCAGTGCCTCTTTCTGTAACATGGAACCCATGTTACAGAAAGAAAGGGGTCAGGAAACCTGCAATGCAAGTTTCCTGACCCCTTTGTCAGCCTACATCTTATGTACGACACTATTTTTCATGCAATGTAGTCTACCCTATCTTTTTTCATTTGTAAAGAGGTTTTTTAATTTTTCCAGTTCCCATGTAGCTTTCCGCGGGCAGATTTCATGCTCGCATGAAAATCTGCCTGCGGAAGGCTACAGAGGGAGCGCTACTCTTATGAGCAAAAGTAGCTGCGTAAGCAGCGGTGAGCATCGCAGATGCGTTTCATGACAATAGAATGTTCGCGGAGCGTGCATTCTATTGTATGACGAATGGCGCGGGGGAACTGGATCGCATGCGACGCGCCCTTATCATGCGCCGGGGTTCTCCCCAGCCGCGCCGCCTTCATGCACCAACAGCCTCCGATACGTTTTGTCCATCCCGATCGCTCCAATCGGCGCGGTCACGAGAATCGCAAGCACTGCAACCGAGAGCACAAGCTGTCCGCACGGCAGACCGAGACTCAGCGGAACCGACCCGACCGCCGCCTGTACGGTTGCTTTCGGCAGATAGGCGATCACACAGAACAGCCGCTCTTTTTTATTCAGCTGCGTCCCTGGCATACACAAGAACACGCCTGCTGCACGAAACAGGAGCGCAATCCCGATCATCAAAAGCGCACTCGCACCAGCGCTTGCTGTATACCGGATATCGACCGCCGCGCCGACCAACACAAACAGCACGACTTCCGCTGCCAACCAGAGCTTGCCAAATTTTTCAGACAGGCGCTTCGAAACCTCCGGCACACATTTTGCCTTCAACATGCACGCCATGCTCACAACCGCCAAAAGCCCGGATACCGAAACAATTCCTTTCAGCCACGTTTCCACTGCCATCAGAAGAAACGACAGACCGAGTACCAGGATCACCTTCATGCTGTTTCGGACGCAGTGGGCACGGGCATATGCCGTGTGAACTACCCATTGTCTAAAGCCAATGGGCTTCCTGCTTCGCAGACCTCGTTTCTACGTTCCACTCCGGTCGGAGCGGAACAAACATCCACTGGATGTTTTGCTCCCTACTATCTCCACAGGCGTTAATTCGGGCAGTCCCTGCCCTATATTATTATTTTTATGCTATTTGTCTTAATCCTTCTTCCAGTATATTCTTTGCCGCATTGATATCTCTGTCATGATTTGTTCCACAGACAGGACATATCCATTCCCTCACGGATAGATTTTTCGTCTCTGTATTTTGGTATCCACAGGCTGAACACAACTGACTGCTGGCATAAAAGGTATTTATCTTGATATATTTTCTGCCATTCCACTTTGCCTTATATTCTAACTGTCTTGTCAGCTCATACCATGATACATCACTTATAGACTTTGCCAAACGGTGATTTTTTACCATGTTTTTTATCTGCAAATCTTCCGAAACTATCACTTGGTTTTCGCTGATAATCTCATGTGACATCTTGTGCAGATAATCTTTTCTGGTATTTGTTATTTTCTCATGGCATAATGCTATCTTTTTCTTTGTTTTGTAGTAATTTTGACTTCTTTTCTCTTTATGGGCTAACTGCCTTTGCAGTTTTTCCAGTTTCTTCTCGTATTTTCTGATAATTTTGGGATTTTCGTATTTCTTTCCACCAGAAGTAATACATAAATCCTTAATACCTAAATCGATTCCTGTATTTTGGGTTGTATGTGGCAGTTCCACATGTTCTGTTTCCACTAAAACCGATACATAATATTTCCCACTCGGCACTTGTGATATCGTTGCTGATTTTATCTGCCCGCTAAATTTTCTATGCAGTTTTGCTTTTACGCCTTTTAATTTAGGCAATTTTACTTTGTTTCCATCGAAATCTACTGTTATGTTGCCATTCGTAAAATTTGTTGTATATGATTTATGATTATCATGTTTACTCTTAAACTTTGGATAACCTGCATGCTCCCTAAAAAATTTCTGATATGAACTGTCCATGTTATAAATCGCATTTGTTAAAGCAAACTTATCCACTTCTTTCAGCCATTCATATTCTTTCTTTAATTCCCTGTTGCAGTAATTATTACAATCTGTTTTGCTGACAGATTTTTTCTCTTTTTCGTATCTTTCTTTCCGATATGCAAGTGTCTGATTATACACAAAACGGCAACAGCCAAATGTTTTTTCTATCTGTACTTTCTGCTCATTATTGGGATATATTCTGTATTTATATGCTTTTAACATTCGCTGCCACCTTCTTTCTTAGCCTTGATTTTCGATATACTTTTTTAGCATTTCTTCTGATACATTTCCTACACTACAAGCAAAATAACCATCTGTCCAAAATGTATGTTCTTTCCAGAAATGCTTCCGCAAATAATTCGGATAGCGTTTCCATATATGGTAAGTCGTATAACTTTTCATTAGGTTTACAATTTTACTCACCGACATTGTAGGTTCAGTTTCTATCATGTAGTGAATATGGTCTTTGTCAGTTTCCATGTATTTGATAATAACTTTGTGCTTTTGACATATCTCATATGAAAACTGCTTTATATCATCTGATACCTGTTGCGAAACCAGTAATTTCTTCCTATATTTGCAGACGAAAATAATGTGGTATTGTAATAAATATTTGTGTCTGTTTTTAGATTTCCATGTTCCCATATCATTAGCATACAATAATTCTCAGCTTTTGGCTACCTTAACCCACCGTCTAAAGCCAGTGGGATTGCGGTAGCCTTATTTCAAATTCACTGAATTTTTCTTTTATCTTTCTTTACACGATATGTTAAAATACATTTATACAAATGTTTTTATCTAAGGAGGTTTCCATGAAAACAATCACACTTCACAATACAAATTTATCTGTTCCGGAAATTGGTATGGGATGTATGCGTATTAACAGTCTGGAAACGGCAAATGCCGTAAAAGAATGGATAGACACTGCACTTGCACATGACATCAATTTCTTCGATCATGCAGATATCTATGCAAAAGGACAATGCGAAGAGCTTTTTGGCAAGGCTCTGACTCCTTCCCTGCGTGACCAGATCATTCTGCAGTCCAAATGTGCGATCCGCCCCGGTATTGCTTTTGATTTTTCCAAAGAACATATCCTGCAGTCCGTAGATGATATCTTGAACCGCCTGCGCACAGATTATCTCGACATCTTATTACTGCACCGTCCGGATACCTTAATGGAACCGGAAGAAGTAGCCGATACATTCCGTACTTTAAAAGCCGCCGGCAAAGTACGTCACTTCGGTGTCAGCAATCAGACCCCGATGCAGATAGAATTATTGAATAAATATCTGGATGAACCACTTCTCATCAACCAGCTGCAGTTCAGTATCGCACACTGTCCAATGATCAATTCCGGAATCAATGCAAATATGTACAATGATTCTGCAATCAACCGTGACGGCGGCATTCTCGAATACTGCCGCTTAAAAGATATCACCATTCAGGCATGGTCCCCATTCCAGTACGGTATGTTCGAAGGCGTCTTTCTTGAAAATGAAAAATTCCTGGAACTCAATAAGGTCATCAATGAACTAGCTGAAAAATATAATGTAACCGACAGTGCCATCGCTGTTGCCTGGATCTTACGCCACCCTGCCGGAATCCAGACGATCATCGGCACAACTAATAAGGACCGGATTGCTCAGATCAGTAAGGCATCTAATGTGCATCTGACCCGTGAAGAGTGGTATCGGTTGTATATGGCTGCCGGAAATCGGCTGCCGTAAGCTTACTATATTCAAAGCTGTACACGATTACAAAGAGAGCTGATCAGCTACGATCAGCTCCCTTCTGCTAATAATTAATAATTTCTTTCACTTCATCTTCTTTCATTTTCAACAATTTTGAAATCTCAGCAACTGTAAATTTTTCTTCATATAGTTTTTTTGTAAGATTTTTTCTTTCTTCCAATTTACCTTCTAATTTTCCTTCTAATTTCCCCTCTTCTCTTCCCTCATCATATGCTTCGCCTCTCTGTACTTCAATATCTGTCTCATAATCATACTCAGCCGTTAACATATTTACAACCTCGCTTCCTTTTCTTTTCAGATAGTCTGCAAGAATTCCTTTTTCTATACATTCTTCAATTGCATGTTTATATGGCTCTACATCTTTTTTCTTCTGATATTTACGGATTATTTCTATAAATTCACTATATTCCCGTATTATCGGACAACGCTCCAACAATTCATGTCCTGCTTCTGAATTGATATTAATTACCCGGACTTTCAATTCCAGCATAGGATCATCACTCTTCGTTTCAAATGCATCTGATAACTTTAATATCTTCTCTTTTTCCATAAAATCCTTGCCATTATACAATGTATAAAATTCAGGTGTGGGAAAATGAACCTGTCCTTTTTTATACCTGTCTTTTATCGGAATTAACTGTTCCAATACTCTTCCGATATACATAAGTTCTCTGAGAGGCATGTTGTTATTCAATGTCGACTGATGTTCTCCAAGAACTAAAACCTGATCTCCTGTTTTAAATGAAAAATCATTTTTAAAATTCATATATACAACATTTTCTACTCGCAGTTTCTTAATCTCTATATTGTTCGGTAACTGCTCCTCATGTAAGGCATTATAAAAAGAACGTTCATTTTCTTCTGCAGATTCATCTTCATACATCAAATCTACCAGTACACTACTTTTTACTTCTCTGTTTTCTTTTCCCATCCGGACTCCTTTCCGCACTTTGCACGAAAAAACCCCGGATGTTTACTCTTAGTATAAGCAAAATATATTTTTTCTGCAACATCAATCGTGCAAATATGCTTCTCATTTTTCCTTTGTTTCAAAATTTTCTGTGAATTATCTTCTGATTTCCCTCACGAATAGCTAACGCTATTTTGAAATATACAAGACCCGATTCTTATATATTTTGAATTTATCCGACAGACAGAATAGCTGTCGATGAATGTATATTAACATAACATTTCTTAAATGGCAAATGCGTAACCGTAGTGGCCTCCACCGGGTTACACTTCCGGGCATTTTATTTATTAACATTCGCTGCCAGTCACGACTTGAAGGAAACAATAGATAAGGATTATTGTGAATGTGGAATGCCGTTAGAAACAATTAGAGAGTCAGAAGCACCGTTAAAGGAACGAAGCGAACGTGTTTGAGGCGAACGCCGAGTTTGAGCGTAGTTCCTTTGCTTTTAGGTGATTCTGACTCTCTTAGTGTTTCTTATGGTATGGAACCTGAACAAGAAGCCTTATCTATTGTTTCCTTCAAGGACTGAGAGGCCGCTTCCCAGTTAATAAATTAAATCCCAATTTAATTAAATCCCAATTTTATGCACCTTCTCATCATCCGTAATAAATATCGCCTCCACCCCATCCATACTCTGGATCAGTTCCATTCCTTTCTCGTATCCCAGTAGAAAGCAGGTTGTGCTGAGTGCATCTGCTTTTGTAGAAGAGTCTGTGATGATCGATACACTGTAAAGATTGTTCTCGCACGGATATCCGGTTCGTGGATCCAGGATGTGATGATATAGTTTTTCGTTTTTCTTAAAATACCGTTCATAGATTCCGGAAGTTACAACTGTCTGGTCTTTTAACTGTACAGAGGTGATAGCTTCACCGGATTCATCGAAAGGTTTCTGGATTCCGATGTTGTATTTGCTTCCGTCGGGTTTGGTGCCGATGACATCAACATTTCCTCCAAGATTGATGATCGCATGTTTTATCCCTTGCTTTTTGAGATATGTTTTCACCTGGTCGGCAATGTATCCTTTGGCGATGGCTCCCAGATCGATGCCGGCTTCGGGATCTTCCAGTGTAACGGTGTTATCCTGAATGTCGACCTTTGTGTAATCAACGTGGCTTACGGCCTGGGCAATGGCATCGGAAGATGGAACCGTTGGTTTATCTGCCTTGAAATCCCAGAGAGCCGATACCGGTTCAATGGTGAGATCAAAGGCACCGCCGGAAAGTTCGCTGTAATGGATACCCTCCTGAATAAGATTGGCCGTTTCGGAAGAGACAGTGAAGGGTTGACCGTTTGTGTGGTTTAATTTATAAAGTTCACTGTCTGTATTGGTGGTGGAGAACATTGTGTCATATTTTTCGCAAAGTTTCTTCAGACCATCCAGAATACTTTCATCTGCAGGATCAAGGATCTGGATCTTGATGACAGTGTCAAAGAGCATGTCGGTATAAGTAAGATCCCGATCGGTCTGTGTACTGCTTTTTGCGCCGGAGCATCCGGTCAAGAGAAGAGCAGAGGCAGTGAGAACCGCACTGAGTTTTTTTATGATATTATTTTTTTTACATTTCATAATACTAATAACCTCGTAGTTGATGATTTTCTATCATGTATTTACATAACTTGTAGTATAACATGAAAAAAAACAGATGCAAACCAAACATATTTTCTTTTTTGTTGAATGGGACAATTTCTTGTGATAGAATAGTACCGTTAGTGGACAAGGAGAGAACGTATGAATTGGAAGAAAAAAGATGCGGTTCTTATATTGACAGTTCTTTTGATTGCCGGTGCAGCTTTGGGTGTACATGAATTTGCCGGCGGGGATGGAGCTGATACCGTGACTGTGAAGGTGGATGGTAAGGTGACAGGAACCTATCCGCTCGCAAAGGATCAGAAGATTAGGATCAATGGCGGTACGAATATACTTACGATAAAGAATGGAAAAGCGAAGATGACAGATGCAGACTGTCCGGATCAGTTGTGTGTACATCAGAAAGCAGCTTCAAAGAATCATGAGAGCATTATCTGTCTGCCGAATAAAGTAGTGGTTGAGGTAGACGGAAGTGAAGAAAGTGAATTCGATGCAGTGGCAAATTAGGAGGGACATTGTGAAGAATAGAGTGGCATATTTTGGAGTGTTTACGGCACTGGCGCTGATATTCAGCTATGTGGAGACGCTGATCCCTATAAATTTCGGAATCCCGGGAGTGAAGCTCGGGCTTGCGAATCTGGTGATCGTGATCGCGTTATATAAGATGAAGCTGACGGAGGTATATCTGTTGTCTGTGGTCAGAGTACTACTGTCAGGATTCATATTTGGAAATTATTTCAGTATCATTTACAGCCTGGCCGGTGGATTGTTAAGTCTGACGGTAATGGCACTCTTGAAGAAGAGCAAAGGATTCAGTGTGATGGGAATCAGTGTGGCGGGCGGAGTGTTCCACAATGTGGGACAGCTGATCGTTGCAATGCTTGTGGTGGAGACATTCAGTGTCAGTTATTATTTCCCGGTGCTTCTGGTCGCAGGACTGATTACCGGACTGGTGATCGGGATCGTGTCGGCGGAAATGTTGAAGAGAATTAAGAATATACAGTTTTGATGGAGGAACTATGATTACATATATACGTGGAATTCTGGAAGGAATGGAAGAAGACAAGGTCATTGTAGATGTCGGCGGTGTCGGATATGGAATCTACATGGCAGGAACCGCAATGGGCAGGCTTCCGGCTCTTGGAAAAGAAGTAAAGATCCACACCTATCTGCATGTAAAGGAAGATCTGATGCAGTTGTATGGCTTCCTTACCAGGGATGAACTCCGTGTGTTCCGGCTTCTGATCGGTGTTAGCGGGATCGGACCGAAAGGCGGTCTTGGGATTCTTTCGGCACTCGGCCCCGATGATCTGAGATTTGCGGTTGCGTCGAATGATGTAAAGGCAATACAGGCGGCACCGGGAATCGGTAAAAAGACGGCGGAGAAGCTGATTCTGGAATTAAAAGACAAGTTGAAGCTGGAGGATACGCTTGAGAATACCGCGAATGCAGTGCAGAACACGGCAGATACATCTGCAGGCATGGCAAATGAGATGACAGGAGAAGCGGTACAGGCACTGGTTGCACTCGGGTATGGCAATACCGAGGCATTAAAAGCAGTCAGACAGGTAGAGATTACGGAAGAAATGAGTGTGGAAGATGTTCTCCGTCAGTCTCTGAAATATATGTTGTAGAAGGTAAGGCAGACAGATGAGCAGAAGAATTATGACGACTGAGAATCTGGAAGAAGATGTCAGGATCGAGAATCATTTAAGACCTCAGCTTCTGGAAGATTACATTGGTCAGGCAAAAGCAAAAGAAATGCTGAAGATTTATATTGAAGCGGCAAAGGCGAGGGGCGAGGCACTGGATCATCTCTTGTTCTATGGACCTCCGGGACTTGGAAAGACGACACTTGCGGGAATCATTGCCAATGAGATGAATGTAAATATGAAGATCACATCAGGACCGGCGATCGAAAAGCCAGGAGAGATGGCGGCAATCCTGAATAACCTGCAGGAAGGGGATGTCCTTTTTGTAGATGAGATCCACCGCCTGAACCGTCAGGTGGAGGAAGTGCTGTATCCGGCGATGGAAGACTATGCGATCGATATTATGATCGGAAAGGGTGCTTCGGCAAGATCGATCCGTCTGGATCTCCCAAAATTCACCCTGGTAGGGGCAACGACAAGGGCAGGTATGCTGACAGCGCCTTTGCGGGACCGCTTCGGTGTGGTGACCAGGATGGAATATTATACGGTCGAAGAACTGAAGATGATCATTTTACGTTCGGCAAAGGTTCTGGAAGTCGGGATTGATGAAAATGGTGCATATGCGATGGCGAGACGTTCGCGGGGGACTCCGAGACTTGCCAATCGTCTGTTAAAGCGTGTCCGGGATTTTGCCCAGGTGAAATATGACGGCTACATCACAGAAGAAGTGGCGGATTATGCGCTGGATCTTCTGGATGTGGATAAGGAAGGTCTGGATCAGACGGACAGAGGGATCCTTCTGGCTATGATCGGAAAATTCGGCGGCGGCCCGGTCGGATTGGAGACGCTTGCGGCATCGATCGGAGAAGATCCGGGTACGATTGAGGATGTATATGAGCCATATCTGTTGAAGAATGGGTTTATTCAGAGAACTCCAAGAGGAAGAGTCGTGACGGATGCGGCATATGCCCATCTGGGAATTTGTAAGGAAAATGAATAAAATAGTTGGTTTTTCTTACAGATTAGTTTATAATAGTTATCAGAAATTATGAAAGTTCGAGGAGGCTTCTTATGGCATCATCAAAAAACTATACAGAAGTATTAATAGGAGGAAAGGTTTTTACTTTAAGTGGATTTGAAAGTGAAGACTATTTACAGAAAGTTTCCACATATCTGAACCATAAGCTGGACGAATGCAGCAATAGTGAGGGATATCGCAAGCAGAGCGCAGAGACCAGAAGTATTCTGTTGGCGCTGAACATTGCGGATGATTACTTTAAGGCGAAGAAGCAGGGCGGTACACTGGAAAGTGATATCGAGGCAAAAGATAAAGAAATGTATGACTTAAAGCATGAACTGATATCCGTTCAGATCAAGCTGGAGAATGCAGAGAAAGCGATGGACAAGCTGAAGGAAGAGAATAAGGAACTTCAGATGAAGATCGTACAGCTGGAAACAGAGATTAAGAATAATAAGTAAGAATTAGGCTGTCGCACGACAGCCTTTTTTACAAGAAAGAAAAGACAGGATAAGAGATTATGAACAGAGTGGTAGAGATATTGGCACCGGCAGGTTCGATGGAATGCCTGCAGGCAGCAATAGCCGCAGGTGCGGATGCAGTATACCTTGGCGGTACCAGATTTGGAGCAAGGGCATATGCACAGAATCTTTCGGAAGAAGATATGGTGCAGGCAATTGAATACGTACATATTCACAGAAGAAAGATATATATGACGGTGAATACACTTCTGAAAGACAGGGAGATGGAGGAATTGTATGCATATCTGCTTCCGTATTACAGAGTGGGATTGGATGGAGTGATCGTACAGGATATCGGTGCGGTAAAGTATATCAGAGAGCATTTTCCCAAGATGCCGGTACATGCAAGTACACAGATGACCATTACCAATACGCTCGGAGCGGATCATTTAAAACAATACGGAATCACGAGAGTCGTGCCGGCGAGAGAACTTTCGCTCGGGGAAATCCGTGATATGAAGAGACAGACGGGACTGGAGATGGAATGTTTTGTACATGGAGCACTGTGCTATTGTTATTCCGGCCAGTGCCTTCTCAGCAGTATGATCGGCGGACGGAGCGGCAACAGAGGACAGTGCGCACAGCCGTGCCGTCTTCCTTATCAGATAGACGGAAAGAAACCGGCAGATCTGATGAGTCTGAAGGATCTGTGTACAATAGACATTTTGCCGGAACTGATCGATGCGGGGGTTGATTCATTTAAGATAGAAGGAAGAATGAAGCAGCCGGAATATGTCTATACGGTTGTAAAGATGTATCGGAAATATGCGGATCATTATCTTAAGCTTCAGAAAGAAGGAAAAGACAGATCGGCATACCGGGTGTCAGAGGCTGATAAACGGGAACTGCTTGCTGCTTACCAGAGGCGTGGTTATTGTGAGGGCTACTATCATCAGCATAACGGCAGAGATATGATATCATTGAAGCGTCCGAAGAATGCCAAAGATGGCAACACTGAGGAAAAACCGTGGCAGGATATAAAAGTACAAGAAAAAATTAATGGTATTTTAACATTTTCTGTCGGAAAGCGTGCTAAACTAACAGTATCGTATGGCAATATTACCGTGGAATGTACCGGTCAGGAAGTTCAGGAAGCGCAAAAGCAGCCGTTGGATCCGAAAAGAATTGAAAAACAGATGAGAAAGACCGGCAATACAGAGTTTGTGTTTGAACGTCTGAAGATCCATACAGAAGGAAATGTGTTCCTGCCGATGCAGGCGCTGAATGAACTGCGAAGAGAAGGAATCAAAGAACTGACAGAGAAGATACAGATGCAATACCGGAGAGAAGAAGCGGATTGTGAGACAGAAACAAAAAAAGCCGTGGAAAAGAACAGCGCTGGAAAGGAATGCAGTATATCTGCGTCTGTGCAGTCAAAAGCACAGCTTGAGGCAGCGGTAAACAGCGGAGTACGGTGTGTGTATCTGGATGAGGAGATAGAATTTGAACGTGAAAACGGCGTACAGTATTTCCTTGCGATGCCATACATTTTCAGGGAACGTACGATCCGCAGATATGAACGTATGTATGCAAAAATCGAGGAAAAATATGATGGTATACTGATCCGCAACTGGGAGAGTTATGCGTGGCTCAGACAACATGCATACCAAAAAGAAATCCGCAGTGATTATAATCTCTACATTTTTAATCAGAAAGCAAAAGAAGAGTTGAAGGATCTGGGGATCGGACAGGGAACAGCACCGGTGGAATTGAATGATCGTGAGCTGGCAGAACTTGGGATAGAAGAACAGGCATTTATCGCATATGGATACCAGCCGGTGATGGTCAGTGCGGGCTGTATACAGAAGACCAGTGCTTCCTGTGACGGAAAAGGCGGAGTACTTACGATTTCTGACCGTTATCAGAAGGAGTTTACAGTCAGATGCTATTGCAGAGATTGTTATAATGTAATGTATAATTCAGCACCGTTGTTCCTGGCGGATAAGGCGGAAGAGATCAGAAAGCTGATGCCTGCACAGATACGGCTGGATTTTACAGTTGAGAATAAAGAGCAGGTAAGAGAAATCTGTAAGATATATATGAATGCATTTACAGAAGGAAAAAAGATGGAACCTCAGATACGGGAGTATACGAGGGGGCATTTTAAAAGAGGAGTAAAGTAGGTGGAAAGTTGGGAAACATAATTGTACAGTTATCAAAATATCTGATGATACTGATGATCACAGTGTATACGTATCTGTGTTTCAGTATCTTCGGATATTATGATCCGGATAAAAAGAAACGTTGTCTCAGGAAGCAGAATGTGCTGATGTTTGTGATGCATCTGACGGCATTTCTTGTGATGTATCTGGAAAAAAAAGATACAAAGATTTTGGCATTGTATCTGATGCAGGTGACGCTTCTTGGAGGAACGATTCTGTTGTATAGCTTTATTTATCCGAAAGTATCACGTCTGGTTGTAAATAATATGTGTATGCTGCTCAGCATCGGTTTTATCATGATCACCAGACTGAATTATGATAAGGCTGCGAAACAGTATCTGATCGCGGCAGCAGGAATTGTGCTCTGCCTTGTGATTCCGATCATTATCCGAAAAGCACGTTTTCTGCCGGAATGGAGAATTCTTTACGGAATTATCGGTATCGTGTCGCTGGCGGTAGTAGTGGTTGTAGGTAAGGTGTCTTATGGTGCAATGCTTGGCTTTACAGTCGCCGGAATCAACATCCAACCATCAGAACTTGTGAAGATTGTCTTTGTGTTCTTCGTGGCATCGAGTTTTAAGCGTTCTACAGAATTTAAAGATATTGTGGTGACGACGGCAGTTGCAGCATTTCATGTGTTGATTCTTGTGGCATCTAAGGACCTTGGTGCGGCGCTTATTATCTTCGTCGTATATCTGGTCATGTTATATGTGGCGACACATCAGCCGCTTTATATTCTCGCAGGACTTGGTGCGGGAAGTGCCGGAGCAGTTGTGGCGTATCATCTGTTTACGCACGTTAAGACGCGTGTAAATGTATGGAGAGACCCGTTTGGAACATATGATAAAGGCGGTTATCAGGTAGCACAGTCATTATTTGCCATCGGGACCGGCGGATGGTTCGGAGCAGGACTTTATCAGGGACAGCCGGACACGATTCCGGTATCGGCAGAGGACTTCATCTTTTCTGCAATTTCAGAAGAGATGGGGCTGATCTATGCGATGTGTCTGATACTGATCTGTGTGAGCTGTTATGTGATGTTCTTAAATATCGCAATGCAGCTGCATAATCTGTTTTATAAGATGGTAGCGCTGGGACTTGGTACCTGTTATATATTCCAGGTGTTTTTAACGATCGGAGGAGCGACAAAGTTCATTCCGTCAACAGGTGTAACACTTCCGCTGGTAAGCTATGGCGGAAGTTCTCTGATCAGTACGCTGATCATGTTTGCAATTATCCAGGGACTGTATATTTTAAGAGAAGACGAGGAAGAGGATATTGAGAGAAGGAAGAAAGAACGGTTACGAGCAAAGAGAAGCCGACAGGAGAGTGCGGCGGGATATCGAGAGGCAGAATATGACCCGCAAAGAGCGAAAAGAAGCCAAAAAGCGCGAAAAGAAGCGGCTCAAGGCAAAGCGCGCAAGAAACAAAGAGTTCGCTAGAGTTACGTATGTATTCGTAGCGCTTTTTCTGGTACTGCTGGGATATATCGGATATTTTCAGGTGAAAAAAAGCCAGGAGATCATCAGAAGTCCTTATAATGCCAGACAGAATTCGAATGCAAAGAGGGTGACCCGGGGAACAATTGTGGATAGGAACGGGAACGTGCTTGCGAAGACCGATACGGCAGCAGACGGAAGCGAGACAAGAGAGTATCCTTATGGCAATGTATTTGCACATGTGGTCGGTTACAGCGTACAGGGCAAATCCGGGATCGAATCTCTGGAGAATTATGACCTGCTGACTTCGGATGAAAATTTTCTGATCAAGTTGAAGAATGAATTCCAGGATAAAAAAAATATGGGAGACACGGTTGTGACAACACTGGATGCAGACCTTCAGAAAGCGGCATATCAGGCACTGGGAGAGAAAAAAGGTGCAGTAGTGGTGATGGAGCCGAAGACAGGAAAGATCCTTGCCATGGTATCTAAGCCGGACTTTGACCCGAATACGGTAGAATCCAGCTGGAACGCTCTGAGTACAGATGAAAACAGTGTACTTTTGAATCGTGCGACACAGGGGCAGTATGCACCGGGTTCTACGTTCAAAGTTGTGACACTTCTGGAATTCATGAGGGAGAATCCGGATTACAGCTCTTATTCTTATAATTGTACCGGTTCGATCGAGAACAGTGGAATTAAGATTCACTGCTATAACGGACATGTCCACGGGCAGGTCAGTCTGGAGGAAAGTCTGGCATATTCGTGCAACACATCTTTTTCGAATATAGGACTTTCACTGGATCCGGTGAAATTTAAGAAGACGGCAGAGGAAGTTCTGTTTGATTCAAAACTGCCTTCGGATCTTCCGTATAGTAAGAGCAGTTTTACGATGGATAGCTCTGCCGGAAACGGTACAAAGATGATGACGGCGATGGGACAGGGGGAGACGCAGGTAAGCCCGTATCATATGGCACTGATCACATCTGCTATCGCCAATGGCGGAAAGTTGATGAAACCGTATCTGGTTGACAAGGTGACAAATGCATCGGGAGCGGTCATGAAAGAGACGGATCAGAAAGAATATAAGCAGCTTATGACAGCGGAAGAAGCTGCCCGGATCAAAGAATATATGAAGAGCGTAGTAGATTACGGTACCGCATCTGTATTGAGCGGACAGAGCTACACAGCAGCGGGAAAGACCGGTACGGCAGAATATAGTTCCGATAAAGAAAAAGACCACTCCTGGTTCATCGGTATGTCGAATGTGGAAGATCCGGAACTGGTTGTAAGCGTGATCATTGAAGCTTCGGACGGAACTGCAAAGGCGGTAAATGTTGCAAAAGAGATTTTTGACTCGTATTATTAGAAGTATAGAAGGACGGGAAATATGCGATACTATAAGCATCTGTACCTGACAGAAGGACTGGAAAAGAAAAAAGAGAAAATCATCCGCAAACTGGAATCCGGAAAACTGCAGCTGAGTGTGCATGTGATCACGCTGGCAATCAGTGAAAAGAATCAACTGGAAATCTATCCGACACTCCAGTTTAAGCAGCCTGCATTTCCGGAACAGGATCTGTTCGTGGTAGGAATTACAAAAGGATATGAGGAAGCGGTAGAACTGGTAGAACAGATCGTACAGGAAGTATATGAACAGACAGGCGGATGTGATATACGGTCTTATATATTAGAAAAAGAGCAGGGAAGATAAGATGGTGTTACATATTCTTTTGATCATTTTAAAAATAATAGGGATCATAATTGCAGTGATTCTCGGGCTGCTGCTTCTGCTTCTGGTGACCTTTTTGTGTGTTCCGGTGAGATACCGGCTCGATGCGTCAATGCCCGGAGAGATAAAGGAAAGCAGCGCATACGGCCGCGTGACGTGGCTCTTGCGCCTGATACGGATCGATGTGTCATTTGAAGAGCAGGAGTTAAAATGGCGGGTAAGGATTGCGTGGAAATCTTTCGGAAGTGAACCGCAGAAAAGCGGACATACAGATACTGAGAAGAAAAAATCGGAAGATCGTCCGGTGAAAACAGACGTTGAGAAAAGAGAAACTGCGAAGATAGAATCTGAGAAGGAGGAAGCTCATGAAAAAGAGAATACAGCTTCGAAAGAAAACCGGAAAGAACAGAGAGTGGAAAGCAGCAGCAGACTATCGAAAATGGAAGAAGAGCCTGAAGAAGAAAAAAGAACTGTGGAGAGCAGTAAAACGCTTCCGGAGAATGTGGAAGAAATCCCGGAAAGTACTCCTGAAAAAGCTGGGAGATTTGCGAAGATAAAATGTACAATCTTAAAGTTCTGTGATAAGATAAAGCATACGGTTGGACATGCAGAAGAAAAGCTGGACAGCATATTGGATAAGAAAGAAAGAATTATGAAGGAATTAGAAGATCCGGTGCACAGGAAAGCTTTTTCGAAGGTGAAAAAAGAGGCGGGCAAGCTGTTAAAGCGTTGGATGCCGAAAGTAATAAAAGGTGAAGTTCAATTTGGATTCGAAGATCCGTACCATACAGGACAGGCACTGGCGGGGTTAAGTATGATCTATTCGTTAATCGGAGGTCATCTGTTGGTGGAACCTGATTTTGAAAGAAGGATACTGAAAGGGAAAGTCAGAGTCCGCGGTGGATTCCGCATGATGCCGCTGGTCTGCTTCCTGTGGAACCTGGTGTGGTGCAGCGAGATCAGAAAGACATATCATGATATCCGCAAGTTTCAATTATAGATATAGAGAATGCAAGGAGGAAAGAAGATGGCTGAGAATAATTTCAAAGGGACTGTAGAAGCGCTGTTCCATGGTATGGACGGAGTGGTATCATCCAAGACGGTAGTAGGAGAAGCAATCCATATCGGCGATACGATTATTTTACCACTGGTAGATGTATCCTTTGCGGTAGGAGCAGGTGCGTTCAACGCAGATAAGAAAGAAAAAGGTGCCGGAGGTATCGGTGGGAAGATGACACCAAGCGCGGTGCTGGTCATTCAGAATGGTCACACCAAGCTTGTGAACATCAAGAATCAGGATACGATCACGAAGCTGTTGGATATGGTACCGGATGTGATGGATCGTTTTACATCCCGAAAAGAAGATAACGTTACGGAAGAGGATGTGAATAAGATCCTCGACGAAGCAGAAAAATAGCAGACATTTTTTGTGGCAGTGTACATATAATGTACAAAAAGCAGGTGTGTGTCTGTGAAAAGAATCGTAGGATTTGCATTGTTCTGGATAGCGGCAGGAATGCTTCTGGCACTGGTCATACCAGGTTTGTTCTGCCAGATTTTGTGTATGATCCTGTGCGTTGCAGTGGGATATTGCCTGTTTTGTTGCTGAAAATCGAAAAGTAAACAAAAAAATATCAAATAACTCTTGCAATTCTTGCAACAGTCTGCTAGAATAACTATTGTTGCGAGTTCGGACAAAGAACTTATTATGAGCGTTAGGAGGTGCAGTCATGGCAAAATGTGCTATTTGTGAAAAGGGTGCTCACTTTGGAAACAATGTCAGCCACTCTCATAGAAAATCACCAAAGATGTGGAAATCAAATGTAAAATCTGTTCGCGTGAAAACCGAAAACGGAGCTACAAAGAAGATGTATGTTTGTACTTCTTGTTTGAAATCAGGAAAAGTTGAGCGTGCATAAGATGTATTGAAACTCAGATTTCGATGTGTGGAATCTGAGTTTTTTTGCGCAATAAGAACTATTGTAATTAGCGGCAAAACAGAGTATAATAAAATATATTGTGTTTTGATATAGATAGAAGATAATAAAAGAAGTGGAGGTTTTGCTATGAAAGGGTGTATGAGTACAGATTTGGGAATTATTACCATTGATCCTGAAGTAATTGCAAAATATGCAGGAACAGTGGCGGTTGAATGTTTTGGTATTGTTGGAATGGCAGCTGTAAATATGAAAGATGGCCTGGTTCATCTGCTGAAAAAGGAGAGCCTGACAAGAGGAATCCATGTAAATATAAGTGATGATAATCATATCAGTATTGACTTCCACATTATTGTGGCATACGGTGTAAGCATTTCCGCTGTAACAGATAATCTGATCAGTGATGTGAAGTACAGAGTGGAAGAATTTTCCGGTATGCAGGTAGATAAGATCAACGTCTATATTGAAGGCGTAAGAGTCATTGATTAGTTTGTGGATTTTAAGGAGGAACGTAAGAAGTGGCTACGAAAACGATTAATGTGGACGTGCTTGCAAAGATGTTTCTTGCAGGTGCTCAGAACATTGAAGCAAAGAAAGACTATATCAACGAATTGAATGTATTCCCGGTACCAGATGGAGATACAGGTACAAATATGTCTATGACGATCATGTCAGCGGCAAAAGAAGTAACAGCATTAAATAACCCGGAGATGAAGGATCTTGCAAAGGCAATCTCTTCCGGATCCCTGCGCGGGGCGAGAGGTAACTCAGGAGTTATCTTATCTCAGCTTTTAAGAGGATTTACAAAGGCGATCAAAGAAGAGAAAGAGATTGATGTGCTTGCACTTGCTGCGGCATGCCAGAGAGCAAGAGATACTGCTTACAAGGCTGTTATGAAGCCGAAGGAAGGAACCATCCTTACTGTTGCCAGCGGAATTGCGACAAAGGCAGCAGAGATGGCTGAAGAGACAGATGATCTGGAAGTATTCATCCCGGCTGTGATCGAATATGCAGAGGAAGTGTTGAATAAGACACCAGAGATGCTTCCGGTATTAAAAGAAGCAGGTGTGGTAGATTCCGGCGGACAGGGACTTCTGGAAGTGATTAAAGGCGGATATGATGCATTCCTTGGTAAAGAGATTGATTACAGTTCGATCAAACCAAGTACAAGTGTTACCGTGAATAAGGTGAATGCAGAAGATACGGCAGATATCAAATTTGGATATTGTACAGAATTTATCATTCTGACAGAAAAAGAATTTACCGAAGAAGATGAACATGAATTCAAGAAATTCTTAAGCAAGATCGGAGATTCCATCGTATGTGTTGCGGATGATGATGTCGTGAAGATCCACGTACACACCAATGATCCGGGACTTGCGATCCAGAAAGCGCTGACTTATGGACAGCTTTCTAAGATGAAGATCGATAATATGCGTGAAGAACATCAGGAAAAACTGATCCGTGATGCGGAGAAGCTTGCAGAAGAACAGGCAAAAGAAGAAGCTGCATACGAAGAAAAGAAGACAGCAGAGCCGAGAAAGGCAATGGGATTCATTACCGTTTCCATCGGAGCCGGTATGAATGAGATATTCAAAGAACTGGGTGCAGATTATATCATCGAAGGCGGACAGACCATGAATCCAAGTACAGAGGACATGCTGAATGCTATCGATCAGGTAAATGCAGATACGGTATTTATCCTTCCGAACAACAAGAACATTATTCTGGCAGCAAACCAGGCAAAATCACTGGTAGAAGATAAAGAGATCATCGTAATCCCTACCAAAACTGTACCACAGGGAATTACAGCGATCATTAACTTTATGCCGGACGCAGATGCCAAGACAAATGAAGAGGCTATGCTGGAAGAGATCAAGAATGTAAAGACCGGTCAGATGACGTATGCGGTAAGAGATACACATATCGATGACAAAGAGATCCATGAAGGAGATATCATGGGTATCGGTGACAGTGGAATCCTTGCGGTAGGAAAAGATCTGGAAGAGACCACAAAAGAACTGATCGCGAATCTGGTAGATGAAGATTCCGAACTGATCAGTATCTATTACGGAGAGGAAGTATCAGAAGAAGAGGCGGAGAAATTCGCAGGAGAGATCGAAGAACTGTATCCGGATGTAGATGTGGATATTCAGTTTGGCGGACAGCCGATCTATTACTATGTGCTTGCTGTAGAGTAAGAGATAAAGTATAGAATTATATACAGAACCGGATCTGTATATCCAGAGTGAGAGAAGCTTCTGGTATATAGATCCGGTTCTTTGTATCCGGATGAGTTTTGTGATGAAGAGATTGGATTTACAGGATGGAGGGAAGGAAGCAGCGTATGATAGAAAAGACAGATATCGGAGATTTGAAAGGAATCGGAGAGAAGACGAAAAAGCTCTTCGAAAAGATCAATATACATACGGTAGGTGATCTGATCCGTTATTATCCGCATGGATATGATGTGTACGAGGAAGCGGTGCCTGTCAGTGAACTGGAAGAAGACAAGATCCAGACCGTTACAGGCGCAATCTACGGTCGTGTGCAGGTATCCGGAAGCAGCCGGATGCAGGTGACAACGCTGTATGTAAAAGATATTACCGGAATATTAAAGGTAATCTGGTTTCGTATGCCATTCTTGCGGAATACGTTATCCGGCGGAGGCGTGATCACCCTGCGTGGAAGAGTCGTTCGCAAGAAAACGGGTGATCTGCTTATGGAGCATCCGGGGATCTTCTATCCATCTGCAAAATACGAAGAGAAACTGCATACATTACAGCCGGTCTATGGTCTGACCTCCGGACTATCCAACAACATGGTCATGAAGGCTATGAAACAGGCTCTGGACGGCCTGGATCTTACCAGAGAGATCCTGCCGGATTCCCTGCGTTTGAAATATGGTCTGGCGGAATATAACTATGCTGTGAGAGGAATCCATTTTCCCGAAGATAAAGAAGTCTTTTATCATGCGAGAGAACGTCTGGTATTCGAGGAATTCTTAGAGTTTATTCTGTCGATCAGGAGATTAAAGGAGAAAAATGAACGTCTGGAAAACAATTATCCGATGCAGCCACGCCCGGAGGTAGAGACATTTCTGAAGAGTCTGCCGTTTGAACTGACCGGCGCACAGACAAAGGTCTGGAAAGAGATTGAAAAAGATCTCGGTTCGGAGAAGACGATGTCAAGGCTGGTGCAGGGAGATGTGGGCTCCGGTAAGACGATCGTTGCGGTGCTTGCACTGATGAATGCGGCATTCAATGGCTGTCAGGGAGCAATGATGGCACCGACAGAAGTGCTTGCAAGACAGCATTATGAGAATATTACGAAGATGTTCGAAGAGTATGATATTCCAATCAAGGTAGAACTTCTGACGGGATCTATGACAGCAAAAGAAAAACGGCGGGCATATGACCGTATCGAGTGCGGACTGGCGAAAATCATCATCGGAACACATGCGCTGATCCAGGGGGCCGTAAGTTATGATAATCTGGGACTTGTTATAACCGATGAGCAGCATAGATTTGGAGTAAAACAGAGAGAAACATTTGCGTTAAAAGGCGGGGAGCCGCACGTGTTAGTCATGAGTGCGACACCGATTCCGCGAACACTTGCCATCATTTTATACGGAGATCTGGACATCTCGGTGATCGATGAACTTCCTGCAAATCGTCTGCCGATCAAAAACTGCGTGGTGGATACCGGATACCGCAACACGGCCTACAACTTCATGAAAAAGCAGATCGCAGAAGGACGGCAGTGCTATGTAATCTGCCCTATGGTAGAAGAAAGTGAGACGATGGAAGCGGAAAATGTTACGGATTATACGGTGGCACTTCAGGAAGAGATGGGAGAACAGATCCAGGTAGCCTGTCTGCATGGCAAGATGAAGCAGGCACAGAAAGACGATATCATGGATCGTTTCGGAAGAAATGAGATCCAGATACTGGTATCGACAACTGTGATCGAAGTCGGAATCGATGTGCCGAATGCAACGGTTATGATGATTGAAAATGCAGAGCGTTTCGGTCTTGCTCAGCTTCACCAGTTGAGAGGACGTGTGGGACGTGGAAAACACCAGTCCTATTGTATCTTCATGAGTGCGTCAAAATCGAAAGAAACAAAAAAACGGCTGGATATCCTGAATCATTCGAATGACGGATTCAAGATCGCAAGTGAAGACTTAAGACTCCGCGGACCGGGAGACCTTTTTGGAATCCGTCAGAGTGGCCTTATGAACTTTAAACTGGGAGATGTCTATCAGGATGCGAAGATCCTTCAGATGGCAAACGAGGCGGCAGACCAGCTCACAGAAGAAGATGAAGAATGGATCCGGAAACTGCCGAATTATGAGAATGCGGCGGAAGTTGTGCTGTAATCGGATTGTTTATCTGGTACATTCCGCAGATATGGATGGATATAGCGGCAAAAAAATAATCAACACATGACAACTTCGTATGATAGAAGTCATGTGTTGATTTTTTGATCTTTTAGTTTTTCATTCTGTGTTTCCAGCCTGTTACAGATACTGTGCGGTTATTTACCTGCCATCTGTTTTTCCTGCTGTTCGATCATTTTCTTGACCATATAACCGCCGACAGATCCATTCTGTCTGGATGTCAGGTCTCCGTTGTAGCCATCTGATAACGGAACTCCAAGTTCACTTGCTACCTCGTACTTGAATTTGTCTAATGCACCCTTTGCTTCAGGTACGGCTGTTTTGTTTGATGAACGATTTGCCATTTTTTATACTCCTCCTTTTGGTAACTTTGTAACTTTTTCCTTGTCGTTACATCCATAGTATGTGGAGAAATACAATTAATACACTAGAAGTGTTTTCATAATCTGGAAATATTTTCAGATTAAAAATTGACTATTCGTCCCAGCCTTCGTAGAAGCGGATGTTCATAGAAATATTGCGGACGATCTCGCCTTCTTTTACTTCAATATCTTCAATGTCAGATACATATGGGATCAATGGATCATCTTCGGAAAGTTCCAGTGTGATCCAGTCGCGTGCCGCTTCGTTGGCACTTTCAATGGCATCATCTAAAGTCTCGCCTTCACCATAACAACATTCCAGATCCGGGAAATATCCTTTATAGTGTCCTTCTTCGGTTTTGTGAAATACTGCAGGGTATATGAATTTCATAATTTGTCATCCTTTCAAAATGTGTTCTTGTCTATTATATGATTTTCGGAGTGGGAAAACAATAGGTGGATGGAATAATGTATAATTTTCAATATGTAAAAATGAATAATAAAAAAATAAATATAGATAAATATATTATACAATGATACAATGAAATTATAAAAATTAGATAATTTGGAAGGAAAATCATGTTAGGAAAATTAGAATTAAAACTTAAATCTAAGGAGAAATTAGAGTATCAAATGTCATCGTTATTTCATGGAGCCTTAATGGAAGTGTTACCGGAAAAGTATGCTGATTATTTACATACGTCACAATTACATCCATATACACAGCACTTGGAATTTCGTGAAGGAGAATGGTATTGGATTATCTGTTGCTTAAATAAAGAAACTATAAAAATAATCATTCAAGATACACTATGGGATATTGAAAATATAGAAATTAAGAATAGGAATTTGACGATATTAATTACTTGGAAGAGTTATTCGGAGATAACTTATCAGGAATTGATGAATCGTTTTTATGAAAATGATTATAGTCCTTATATACAAATGCAGTTTTTGACACCTACTGCATTTAAACAAAAGGGCAAGTATTTATTTTATCCAGACATCAGGTGCATATTTCAAAGTCTGATGAACAAATATGATTCGGCAATTTGTGATGAAAGTATGATGGATATGGATACATTAGAACAATTGACGGAAAATGCACATATTATTCGATATGATCTAAAGAGTGTGGGATTTTGCCTGGAAGGAGTAAAAATCCCGGCATTTATAGGAAAGCTTACTATAAAGATGAATGGAACCAGAACGATGTCTAACTTTGCAAATATGCTGTTTGAATTTGGAGAATATTCAGGTGTGGGAATTAAGACTGCACTTGGTATGGGATGTATAAAAAAGATTGACGAAAGGGGAAGAAAATGATAACAGACAATCAGATAAAACTAATCGTTGGAAGTTTACTGCATGATATCGGAAAAGTTGTATATCGCAGCGGTGATGGAAGAAATCACAGTCAAAGTGGTTATGAATATTTAAAAAATGAAGCAGATATTCATGATGTGAAGATTTTAAACTGTGTGAGATATCATCATGGTGTATATTTAAAAAATGCATGTATTCCGGAAGATGATATTGCATATATTACTTATTTTTCTGATAATGTTGCAGCTTTTTCGGATCGTAGAGAGGCGGAAAATCCAGAGGACGGATTCGATAAGACAATGCCATTGGAAAGTGTATTTAACATTTTAAATGGTAATAATGAAAAGGGGCATTATGCGATGCAGGTGTTGGATGTAAAAAAAGGAATAAATTATCCGACGGCAACACCTGTAAAAATGGATGATTATTTTTACAAGACAGTTATACATAATATTACAGAGAATTTGAAAGGAATTACGTTTGATGAGGAATATTTAAATTCGTTATTATCGGTGTTGGAAGCAAATCTCTCTTATATACCATCATCAACGTCAAGAAGAGAACTGGCAGATATTTCACTGTATGATCATATGAAAATGACAGCAGCAGTAGCATCCTGTGTAGAGCAGTATTTGGAAGAACGAAGTGAAAATAATTATAGAAAATATTTGCTGGAAAATGCGAAACAAGCATATGATGAAAAAATGTTTTTGCTATATTCAATAGATATATCCGGTATACAAAAATTCATTTATACGATAGCTGAAAAGGGAGCTTTGAAAGGTTTGCGGGCAAGAAGTTTTTATTTGGAAATCATGATGGAACATTTGGTGGATGAGCTTTTGATGCAGCTTTCATTGTCTCGTGCGAATTTGATTTATACGGGCGGAGGACATAGTTATATTCTGCTGCCAAATACAAAGCATATTCGAGAATCTTTAGAGAGATATGAACAAGAAATAAATCATTGGTTTATAGAAAAATTTGATATAGTACTTTATATGGCAAGTGGTTATGCGATGGCGAGCGCAAATGATTTAAAAAATGTTCCAGAAGGTAGTTATTCGAAATTATATTTAAAGATGTCAAAGAGAATATCAGAAAAAAAGGGACATCGTTATAATGGAGATGTGATACGGTTTATGAATCATAGAAATAAAGAAGACGAAAGAGAATGTAAAGTATGCCGTAGAACAGGACAACTCATAGATGACAGATGCCCGATATGCAGAGCGTTGGAAAATATGTCTGGCAGTATTATGAATAAAGAAAAAAAGTACTTTACAGTTGTATGTGAGCCATTAGAAAATTCATTGCCATTACCACAAAATAAATACCTGATAGCAGATACAGAAGAATCTTTATTAAAACGTATGGAAAAAGATACATATATCCGCTGTTATACAAAAAACGATATTTATACAGGAAAACACGTTACGACGAAGCTGTGGGTGGGGGATTATACAACCGGAGATACATTCGAACAATTTGCGGAACAGGCGGATGGAATTAAAAGAATTGGAGTTTTGAGAGCTGATGTAGATAATCTTGGAACGACGTTTGTATATGGATTTCAAAGAAAAAATGGAGATGGAAAATATACGACATTGTCAAGGACGGCAACGCTTTCAAGACAGTTATCACTTCTTTTTAAATGCTATATAAATGAACTTTTAAAGAAAGAAGAACGGAAAGTGGCGATTGTCTATTCTGGTGGAGATGATGTATTTCTTGTTGGCGCATGGAATGATGTAATTGCGGCATGTGTGGACTTGAAAAATGCTTTGGAGCGTTTTACAGAAGGAACATTGACAATATCAGGTGGCATCGGAATTTACCCTTCGAAATATCCGGTGAATATTATGGCAAAAGAAGTTGAACGATTAGAAGATCATTCAAAAGCAATGAATGGGAAAAATGCTATTACCATTTTTGATGAAAATCATGGTTATCCGTGGGATGAATTTGAGAATAAAGTATTGAATGAAAAACTTTCTGCAATAAAAGAATATTTTGTGGAGGAAGATGAGCGAGGAATGGCATTTCTATATCATTTGGTAGAATTGCTTCGAAATACAGAGGAAAAAATTAATACTGCAAGATATGTCTATTTATTATCACGAATGGAACCAGAGAAAGATGAAAATGGAAAAAGAGATAAGTACAGAAAATTTTCAAAGAGGATGTACGAATGGAGCAAAGATGAGTGTGAACGAAAGCAATTGATAACTGCAATATACTTGTACGTATATTTGAATCGAGAGAGAGGAGAAAAGACAGATGAGATTGACAGAAGATAATTATGTCGACATTGCAGAAAAGGCAATAAAAAAGCTAAGCGAAGAAAAAAACAAAAACGGAAGACCAATCCCTTTGGTAACAACTTCAAAAATTAGAAACTTATTAGCGATGACTGCAGATATTTATAATGAAGTAGTGAATTCGAAGGAAGAAACGCTTTCTTCGGAATTGATCGGAAGAATCAATTATATGAAAATACGTTTTATATATGAAGCAGGACGGGAACCGAAGGTAAAAAGTCTTGTGAAAGAAGCGGATATACTGACACATTTGGATGAAATAAATGGAAGCCGGAAGCAATATATTTTGTTTAGTCATTATATGGAGGCATTGGTTGCATATCGTAAGTTTTATGGCGGAAAAGATGAATAAGGGGGAAAAAAGATGTTTGCGAAAATTGAGATAAGTGGAACTATAGAAATTGTTACGGGATTACATATTGGCGGCTCAAGTGCATTTTCTGCAATTGGTGCAGTAGATTCTCCGGTGATCAAAGATGGAAAAACCAATATGCCGATGATTCCTGGCAGCAGCTTAAAAGGAAAAATGAGGACACTTCTTGCAAAAAGGTATAATAATGTAGTTGCAAAAACACCGGACGATGATGCGGAATGCTTGACGAGACTTTTTGGAAGTTCTAAAAAAGGAAATGTAAAAGCAAGTAAAGTTCTTTTTTCGGACGTATTTATTGAAAATATGGATGAATTAAGGCAGGTGGGGTTAACAGGACCTACAGAAGTAAAATTTGAAAATAGTATACAAAGAGCAACAGCGGTGGCAAACCCAAGACAGATTGAAAGAGTTGTAAGAGGAACAAAATTTCCATTACATTTGATATATGAGGTTACAAAAGAGGAGGAAATTGTAGAAGATTTTAAAATTTTAAAAGATGGACTTCAATTATTGGAATATGATTATTTGGGTGGAAACGGATCCAGAGGATACGGAAGAATTAAAATATCTAGTGTACAACTAGAAGTAGTAGTAGGGGATGTTGATGATGCTATTATGGATAAATGTCAGAAAATTATGGGATGTTAGGGAGTACGATTATGAAGTATTCAATTTATAAACTGGAATTTCAAACAGGTGTACATTTGGGAACGGGTATGTTGAATGAAAGTGAATATACATTTCGGGCGGATCAGTTATTTTCTGCATTATATATAGAAGCATTGAAATTAGAGTGTGAGAAGCAATTTTATGATTGCGTGAAAAGAGGAAAGTTACTTTTTTCAGATGCTTTTCCATATTTAGGAAAAACATATATGATACCGAAACCAATGATATATGTAGAACCAAAGGTCCGTGGAATATCAGAACAAAAGAAATTATTTAAGAAAATAAAGTTTATTTCAATTGAGCAAATAGAAGAGTTTTTAAATGGAACAATGAATTTATCGGAGAATCCGATGAAAAATTATGGAACATATATACAGCAATCGATGGCGAATGTAAGATGTGAAGAAGACACCGTACCTTATCGGGTGGGCACGTTTTATTTTTCGGAAGATAACGGATTATATATAATTGTTTCCTACGAAAGCGCTACGGAAAAAATGCTGGCAGAGGAATTGTTGGAAGCATTATCGTATACTGGAATTGGCGGAAAAAAATCGGTAGGACTAGGTAAATTTAAATTATTAAAGGGTAAAATGTCGGAATGTCTGCTTGAACATTTGAATAGTAATTCTAAAAAGAAGTTATTATTGTCAGTAGCACTGCCGCGGGAGGATGAACTGGACAGGGCTTTGGAAAGTTCGTCCTATCAATTGGAAAAACGTTCTGGTTTTGTGGCCTCTTCAGCATATGCTGAAGAATGGAGAAAAAAGAAAGATTTATATGTATTTGCATCTGGATCATGTTTTGAAGAGTTATTTGAAGGGGATATATATGATGTGTCAGATGGAGGGAAACATCCGGTTTATCGATATGCTAAACCGCTATTTATGGGGGTATAGAGATGAATGATTATCTAAAATGTTATAATGTAAAAATTCATGCCTTATCTCCGATTTATATAGGATCGGGAGAAAAAATAGGAAAAAAGGAATATATTTATATGCCCTGGCGACAAAAAGTTATTATTCCTGATATTGAAAAAATGTATCAGAATATTTGTGAAAAGGAATTACAACAGGAGTTTATAAACTATATGATGGATAATACTCCTAAAGATCCTTCAATAGGACAGTGGCTTCAAAAACATCAATTTAACGAAGTAGATTATGAAAGATGGAAAAAATACGAATTGGATGGCGGAGAAGCGTTTTCATCACGTACCTCTAGACCGAAGGAAATAGAAGCCTTTGTGAAAAATGCATATGGCATTCCGTATGTTCCGGGTAGTAGTATCAAGGGAATGATTCGTACTGCTTTAATAGCGCATGAAATAAAAAATAATCCAAAAAAATATGCAGACACAAGAGAGATTATTTGGGAAAATTCAACCGAAAGAGCAAATAGAAAATGGTGTTTTAAAGATGAAATAGAGCAGTTAGAAAAACAGGCACTGTATACATTGGAAAGAGATGAACGAAATGCCGGGAATGCGGTAAATGATAATTTGTCTGGTCTGCATATAGGAGACAGTAATCCAATAGATTTGAAACAGTTGACATTATGTCAGAAAATTGATTATACTTTGGACTATGTAAAAAAAGAATTGCCTTTGTTAAGAGAATGTATCATTCCAGGAACAGATATAGAATTTGAAGTATCGATTGATAGTACTATATGCCCGTATGATATGGAAGATATTATAAAAGCATTGAATGAGTTTCAAGAGATTTGTTATCAAAATTTTTATGTAAGATTCCGGCGTGGTTCAAAAGGAAAAAATATCGTATGGCTTGGTGGTGGATGTGGTTTTTTGTCAAAGACAGTCATATATCCATTGTTTGGCAGTAGAGCTGTGAAAGTAGTAGATAATATTTACCGAAATACATTAGGCCCTTCTTATGGAAAACATAAGCATACAAAAGATCTCGGGCTTAAAATAGCACCACATGTGTGTAAATGCACAAGATATCGAGAGAAACTGTATGATATGGGAATGGGACGAATTGAGTACCAGAAACTATGATTTTGCGCCGATGCCTGTAAAATACAGCATTTTAAGCTCTGGACAGGTACTTATGAACATGAAATTATCTGGTTTGTGCGTTTGCACCGCAAACCAGATAATTCCCGTTGAATTTTCAAGGGGAATACGAGGAAGGGTAGAAATAGAGATACCCCGAAGAGGGGACGAAAACACTTCTTACACTTGTACATATCAAAACCACACTGTAGAAATAGAGATACCCCGAAGAGGGGACGAAAACGTTTTCTAGCTTCAGGGTCATTGATATAGATATTAGTAGAAATAGAGATACCCCGAAGAGGGGACGAAAACACTACAAGCAAACTCCATAATCTCTTTTGCAAAGTAGAAATAGAGATACCCCGAAGAGGGGACGAAAACGATTTAGAATAAATCTGTCCATTCACTATATTCAGTAGAAATAGAGATACCCCGAAGAGGGGACGAAAACAAGAGCACATTTAATCATTTTCTTAAAATTCTTCAATAGAAATAGAGATACCCCGAAGATGGGACGAAAACTTTATTGGCGTTGGTCACCGTCAGTTTACTGTAGATCCGTAGAAATAGAGATACCCCGAAGAGGGGACGAAAACTTACCATTTGAAACATTCCAATTTTGTAATCCTTTTAGTAGAAATAGAGATACCCCGAAGAGGGGACGAAAACATTTGTTTAAATTTTAAAACATCCTCCTTTTTTCAGTAGAAATAGAGATACCCCGAAGAGGGGACGCAAGTAATTCTGTTCCATTAAACATTTCAATTTTCAACAGTAGAAATAGAGATACTCCGAAGAGAAAAAGAAAACAACATATACATTTAATGCCAATTAGACAATTTTTCAGTAGAAATATACTTGAAAAAATTATAGAAAGTTATACCTTAGTACAAAAAGAGAGGATGTGTGAAATGAGTTGTTTATATGTAAGCGAGCAGGGAGCAAGTATAGGAATAACAGCCAATAGATTTCAAGTGAAATACAAAGATGGGCTAACAAGAAGTATTCCAGTTGAAACATTGGAAGTAATAGAAGTATTTGGCAATGTTCAAATTACAACTCAATGTTTGATAGAATGTTTAAAACGTGGTGTTAATGTGTTATTCTATTCTACAAATGGAACGTATTATGGAAGATTAATTTCAACCTCGCATGTAAATGTCCAGAGGCAACGAAAACAAGCAGATATAGGAAAAAATGAAGAATTCAAACTGGCATTCTCGAAAAGAATAATTAATGCAAAAATCCGAAATCAAATTGTGATATTAAGGCGTTATGCCAGGTCGAGAAAAGTAGATATTGAACGTTCTGTTATTGAAATGCAGAATATGTATAAGAAAATAGAAGGTGCATCTACAATAGAACAAGTCATGGGATATGAGGGAACTGCAGCAAAGATATACTTCAAAATTCTTGGAACTTTAATAGAACCGGAATTTAGCTTTAAAGGAAGATCGAAACGTCCGCCGTTAGATCCTTTTAATTCTATGATCAGTTTGGGATATTCGATTATCATGAATGAGCTATATGGAAAGATAGAAGGAAAAGGATTGAATCCTTATTTTGGTGTGATGCACAAAGATAGAGAAAAGCATCCAACATTGGCAAGTGATTTGATGGAAGAATGGAGGGCAGTATTAATTGATTCTATTGTATTGAGTATGATAAATGGACATGAAATAATCAAAGAAGAGTTTTATACGATGACAGAACAACCGGGAGTATTTCTGGAAAAGGATGCGTTGCGGAAATATATAAAAAAATTAGAAAGAAAATTCCGAACAGAAAATAAATATCTTTCTTATGTGGATTACAGTGTGAGTTTTAGACAGGCATTGGATATGCAGATTGGACAATTTATAAAAGCAATAGAAACAGAAAACCCTGAAGAATATTTCCCAATCGTTATTCGCTAGGTGAAAATATAATAGTATTCGTAGAAAGAAGGAAAAATGGAAAATTATTTTTGGAATACAGAGATTCCTGCAAAGAAAAAGAAGTTATATATTCTTGTGATTTATGATATTGTTGATAATAAACGCCGGGTAAAATTCGCAAATAAAATGAGTGGATATGGATTTAGAGTTCAAAAATCTGCATTTGAAGCAATGATTACAGAAAATTTATATAAGAAATTGTTGACAGAGATCCCATGTTTGATAGATAAAAATATTGATACTGTAAGAATATATAAAATAAGAGGATCAGGAGAAGTGAAACTTTTCGGAGTCAGTCCGAAAATTGAAGATGAAGAAGTTATTGTTTTATAATAGAGGAGAATAGAAGATATGAATCAGACAATTTTATTTACACCGGTTGGGGGAACAGATCCTATTTCATCTACAAATTGCAAAGATGGATCAATGTTGCATATTTGTAGATTTTACAAACCAAATAAAGTTATAATGTATATGTCAAAAGAAATGTTGGATTATCAGGAAGAAGATGATAGATATCGGTATTGTTTGAATAATCTGGCGAAAAATCAAAAACGTGAAATGGAGTATCAGATTATAGAAAGGAAAGGACTTACGAATGTTCATGAATTTGATTATTTTTATCAGGATTTTAGGAAAATAATTTATGAAATATATGAAAAAATGGATACGTCAGATACGTTGTTGTTAAATGTGTCATCAGGTACGCCTGCAATGAAAAGTGGACTATTGGTGTTGCAGACACTAGGGGAATTTCCAGCAAAAGTAATTCAGGTAGCTACTCCGGAGAAAAAAATAAATGAGCATTATCATAAAGATTATGATGTGAAAACATTGTGGGAGTTAGATGAAGATAATGAGGAAGGAGCTGAAAATCGTTGTAAAGAGATTGAATGCCCGACTTTATCTAAAATAAAAAAAGAAGAAATTATAAAGAAACATATTTTAGCGTATGATTACAAGGCGGCATTGGATGTTGCAGATACATTGGAAAAAGAAGAAACAGAAAAATATCGTGATTCAATTTATATGGCATCACGTAGATTGATGTTAGATTTTATTGGAGTGGATGAGATGATTAGGAAGACGGGGATACAATGTCTTCCTGTACGTACATCATCAGAAAGAAAGTATTTTGAATATGCATTAAACTTAAAAATACGATTAGAAAAAAGTGAATATGTAGATTTTATCAGAGCAGTGACACCAATTATTGTAGATATGTTTGAATTAATCTTGAAAAAGCAATGTGGAATCAAAATAGATGATTTTTGTGATAAGTATAAAAAGAATGGAAAAACAATCCGGGTTTGGTCAATGAAAAAATTGAAGGATACGAATGTCGGGGATACATTAAACGGTTTATATATAGGTGGATTTAAAGAAAAGAATATTTATTCGAGTCATTTGAAAGGGTTGATAGAAGAATATTCGGAAGATACACATTTAATTCAGCTTGTAAAAAATATTCGTTCAGTTGAGGCGAATATTCGTAATTTGGCAGCTCATGAGATTGTGTCGGTAACAGATATCACAATAAAAGAGTTAACAGGATTTACTGCTGGAAAAATAATGGAAATGATCCAAGAACTATTTGGGTATACAGGAATTTCTATAAAAGAGGACTATTGGAATTCATATGATAAGATGAATAATATGATTTTGGAAAGAATGTAAATATAGTTATTTGGAGTGAAAGAATTTTTGTGAAATTAGTAAGTGTAGAATGTTGCTATATAAGAGACTGTGATTTTGTTTTAATGGAAATATGGTATACTATGAATAAAATAATAATATAGGAAAAGCATAAATATAATAATTAATAAGGAAAGGATGGTGAATTTATATGTGTACTAAGAATGAACTGCATATAATCCTGAAATTAATGGCAAAGGCATATCGGGATATATATGGGAAAAAACTTGTCACAGTATTGTTATATGGCTCATATGCAAGAGGAGATTATGAAAAAGATTCAGATATTGACATTGTAGCAATTGTACATGGGAATCGGCTTGAGCTTCAAAATAAATTGAAAGAAATATGGGATATATCAGCTGATCTGGAAGTAGAATATGGAACGATTGTTTCGCCGACGGTAATTCCGTATGAAGAGTTTGAAAAGTACAAGAATGACTTACCGTATTATAGAAATATACAGAAGGAGGGAGTGAAAGTCGTTGCCTGATAATAGAAAAGAATTGATGAAATATAGGTTAGAGATGGCAGAGGAGAGATTACATTCTTCAAAAGTTCTGTTAGAGGCTGGTAGTTATAAGGACTCGATAGGGCGTTCGTATTATGCCATGTTTACAGCGGTAAGAGCATTACTTGCAATGGAAGGACAAGATTTTTCGAAACACGCAGGTGTAATAGCATATTTTCAGAAAGAATTTGTTAAGACTGGGAAAGTTGATAGGAAGTATTCTAAATATATAAGTCAGGCATTTCAGATTAGAAATAATACTGATTATGCGGATTTCTTTATTGTTTCGGCACAGGATGCGAAAGAACAGTACGAAAAAGCAAAGGAATTTTTGAAAGTCATAGTAAAATATTTGAGCGAAAACTATTAGATAGGTTTTATGGAATAATGTACAATTTCTCCGAGTAAGATAATAATAATCGAAAAGATGTCAGCGAGGAATCAGATGCGATGCGGCATAGACGATGTATCAGTGCAATACTAATGTCTTTTGTACTATTTTTACAACCGGTATATGCAGTTCCGCCGGAAGAGAATCAACCGGAAAATTCACAAGAAAATAATACAGAAAATGAGAAAAGACAACAGGAGCAGATCAGTGCACCGTCGGCAATTCTGATGGAAGCGTCAACAGGACAGATCATATATGAGAAAAATCCGGATGAAAAATTACCACCGGCAAGTGTAACAAAAGTTATGACATTGCTGTTGATATTCGATGCACTGGAAAGCGGCCAGATCAAGCTGGCGGATGAAGTGACAACATCTGAATATGCGGCATCCATGGGCGGTTCACAGGTGTTTCTGGAGCCTGGGGAGACACAGACGGTAGATACGCTGATCAAATGTATCTCTGTAGCCAGCGCAAACGACGCCTGTGTATCAATGGCTGAATATATCTGTGGAAACGAAGAAGAATTTGTTGCAAAGATGAACAAACGGGCAAAGGATCTTGACATGAAAAATACACATTTTGTAAATTGCAACGGATTGGATGCAGACGGTCATCTGACAACGGCAAGGGATATTGCACTGATGTCAAAAGAACTGATCATTACATATCCGCAGATCTTTGATTACTGCAACATCTGGATGGAGAATATCACACATAAAACCCAAAAGGGCGAATCAGAATTCGGACTTACGAATACAAACAAACTGATCCGTCAGTATGAATATGCAACCGGGTTAAAGACCGGCTCTACCGGTAAAGCCAAATTCTGTGTATCCGCAACCGGAAGGAAAGGCGACATCGATCTGATCGCCGTGATCATGGCAGCAGACGACAGCAAAGCCAGGGTCAGAGATGCGATCACTTTATTGAATTATGGTTTCGGAAAATGTCAGAAATATACAGAAAAAGAACAAAAGAAGATATCACCGGTCGAAGTCAGAGGCGGGACGGAAAAAGAGGTGAAGGTACGTCAGAAAAGTACATTCACCTACGTGGACACCACAGGCGCTGACCTGTCCAAAATAAAGAGCAAAACAAGAAAAGACAAGAATGTAAAAGCACCATTAAAAAAAGGCGAAAAAGTAGGTGAAACAGTCTATTATCTGGATAGAAAAAAGATTGGAGCAAGAGATATTGTCACGACAGAAAAAGTTGAGAAACAAAATTACGGCAGTGCGTTGGAAAATGTGCTGGAAGAGTATTTTGGGATTTAATTAAATTGGAATTTAATTTATTAACGTAGTTGGCCTCTCGATCCTTGAAGAAAACAGTATAAAGTGGTTCTGGTTCAGGTTCCATGCTCTAAGAAAAACTAAGAGAGCCAGAATCTCCTAAAAGCAAAGGAACTACGCTCAAACTCGGCGTTCGCCTCAAACACGTTCGCTTCGTTCCTTTAACGGAGATTCTGACTCTCTAACTTTTCCTAAGAGCATTCCACATTCACCAGAACCACTTTATACTGTTTTCTTCAAGTCGTGACTGGCAGCGGATGTTAATAAATGAAATGCCCGGAAGTGTAACCCGGTGGAGGCCACTACGGTTACGCATTTGTCATTCGTAAGGCATTTGACACACACGCCCTTTTTGTATACCTGTAGATTCTATCTACTACTGAATTAACTCTTCCGCATGTTTAAGCGCGGCTGATATATTTGGACAGAAATTCTCACGTCCAACCAAATCTACGAATCCGGATTTTTTCATAACATTCAGAGGCTGTTTATTTACATGCGAGAATACCAGCGTAATTCCTTTATTTTCACATACCTTTGTAAGATTGAATAATGCGTTCATAGCAGTACTGTCAATTGCAGGAACACTTCGCATACGAAGAACCAGACAGCGTGTAAAGTCTTTGACAACAATGTGTTCGATTGCATCTGCAGCGCCGAAGAATAATGGTCCGGTGATTTCGTAGACACGGATCTGCAATGGCAGTTCCTTCAGTTGTTCATCAACATCCGGGGTGTCATCATCTACATAGACCCAGCTGTCTACATGAGTTTCTTCGCTCATACGTTTGATGAAGAGGAGACATGCAAGTACCATACCGATCTCAATCGCAACCACCAGATCAAACAGGATGGTCAGAAGGAATGTGGTGAACAATACAATGATGTCGCTCTTCGGAGCGGTGCGCATCAGATGGGTGAATGTACGCCACTGGCACATATTATAGGCAACGATGAACAGGATCGCTGCAATAGTCGGCATCGGGATCATTCCGGCAAATGGCATCAGGACAACAAGCACGATGACCAGTGTGACGGAGTGGACTATTCCGGCAACGGGTGTACGTCCGCCGTTTTTGATATTGGCAGCAGTTCTTGCAATTGCACCTGTGGCAGGGATTCCTCCAAATAAAGCAGAAGCAATATTACCTGCACCCTGTGCAACCAGTTCCATGTCGGAACGGTGCTTCCCGTTGATCATTCCGTCTGCAACAACGCAGGAAAGAAGTGATTCGATGGCAGCAAGTACAGCAATGGTAAATGCATTTGGAATCGCATTCTGGACAATCTGTACGTTCACCTCCGGCAGATGGAATGAAGGAAGGGAATTGCTGATCGTGTAAAGATTCCCAATCGTGGAGACCTTAAGCGGCAGGAATTGTATCATCAGGCTTCCGACAATAACGGCGATCAGCGATCCCGGAATTCTCTTTAAGAGCATCGGTGAGATGATCAGGATCGCGAGACTTACGATTCCGACGATTAAGGCATCTGTGTTTATCGTAGAGATATTTTCTGCAAATGCTTTGAATTTTTCGGTCGTTTCGATTGGTTTTACGCCGCCGGGATAAGTTATGCCGAAGAAATCTTTCAATTGCCCGATCACGATCGTAACTGCAATTCCTGAAGTGAAGCCCGTTGTGATCGTATATGGAATGAATTTGATCAGGCTTCCAAAATGGCAGAATCCCATCAGGATCAGAAAGATACCTGCAAGGATGGTTGAAATCACAAGTCCGTCTAACCCGTCTTTTGCAATGATACCTGCAACGATAGTTGCAAATGCAGCAGTAGGTCCGGCAATCTGGACACTGCTTCCGCCAAGTGTAGAGATGACAAATCCTGCAACAATCGCAGTGAAGATTCCGGCTTCCGGTCCGACACCAGATGCAAGTGCAAGTGCTATGGACAGCGGAAGTGCAATGATTGCGACAATGATTCCTGCGGTCACATCTTTTACAAACTGGGAACGGTCGTAAGATTTCAGTGAAGTCAGTAACATTGGTTTTAATGAGTTCATATGTTGATTTTACCCTCTCTCTCTTTTTTATTCCTCTAATCTATAAAAACAACAATTCAGTATAACATAGGAAGCAATTTGCAAAAACCGGGAACTGAGATGTTTATATTTATGTACAATTCCGGAAAAGTAAAATCTCCGAAAACATTATGTTAGATTAAGGAAAAGTATCGGGGAAAAGCTTGAAATTCATATTCTGAGCGTTTATAATATGTTGCGGGCAGTTATATGCCGCACAAAATAGTTAGAAAATAAATAATAAAATTCAAAGAAAAAGGCAGGTGAACAGAATGGACGGTTGCGATAGTCATGGGCGAAGTAGCAGCATAGGATGGGAACAAAAAAGTTTATTAAGCAACAGTCGGTTCTGTTGGATGTAAGTATCGCTGCGATATACATTATATATTTCTTTTATTTCTTATCCTATTTCCCAATGAGTATGACAAGTGAATAGTAGCAGTCGTTGATGGAGGATATGGTCGTTACATATCCTGCAGTGTATTTGTGGTGAAGAAAACCGGGCAATCTGTGCCACGGTTATATTTCACGTGAGGAAAAAGGATAGGAGGTAAAGGTATGGAAAATAAAGATTACACAGTTGAAATACTGGAAATCATCAGAAGCAATACATCACCGGGGATTATGAGAAGCAGACTGGAAGATTATCATGCGAATGACCTTGCTGAAGTATTTCCGCAGCTGAAGATCTCCGAAAGAAGAAAAATCTGTAGAATTCTGGATCTGGACATACTTTCAGACATCTTTGAGCATATTGATGAACAGGCAGCAGCCGAATATCTGGATGAGATGGATATCAAGAAAGCAGCAGCAATCCTGTCTGCGATGGAGACAGATGCTGTAGTAGATGTTCTGCAGATGATGCCAAAGGAGAAGAAGAATCTTCTGATAGAATTAATGGATGACGATGCCAGAAAGGATATGGCAATCATCGCTTCCTTTGATGAGGAGGAGATCGGAAGCAGAATGACAACAAACTGCATCATGATCCGTGAGAATCTGACGGTGAAGCAGGCAATGAGCAGTCTGGTAGACCAGGCGGCAAAGAATGATAACATTTCTACGTTATTTATGGTAACGGAAGATAATACATTTTACGGAGCAATGGATCTGAAAGATCTGATCATTGCGAGAAGAGAATCCCTGCTGGAGGATCTGATCGCAACATCGTATCCATATGTATATGGTAATGAGCTGATTGATGACTGTATTGAGAGACTGAAAGATTATTCCGAGGATTCGATTCCGGTACTGGATAATGACAACAAGCTCCTAGGAGTCATCACATCCCAGAGCATGGTAGACCTGGTCGATGATGAGATGGGTGAAGACTATGCGAAGTTCGCCGGTCTGACCGCAGAGGAAGATTTGAAGGAGCCGTTAAAGGAGAGTATCAAGAAGAGACTTCCATGGCTGCTGGTATTATTAGGTCTTGGAATGATCGTTTCATCTGTAGTTGGTCTGTTTGAAGAAGTGGTAAGCCAGCTTACAATTATCATGTGCTTCCAGTCACTGATCCTGGATATGGCAGGTAACGTAGGTACCCAGTCACTGGCTGTAACAATCCGCGTACTGATGGATGAATCGCTGACCGGAAAGCAGAAGGCAGAGCTGGTATTTAAGGAAATGAAGATTGCATTCTCGAACGGTTCGATCCTGGGAATTCTGTCGTTTGCACTGATCGGACTATACATTGCATTATTCAAAGGAAAGACGTTTGTATTCGCATATGCGGTATCCGGATGTATCGGAGTCTCACTGCTACTGGCAATGGTAATCTCGGGAGCGGTCGGAACACTGATCCCACTGTTCTTCAAGAAGATCCATGTAGACCCGGCGGTAGCATCCGGACCACTTATCACAACGGTCAACGACCTTGTAGCAGTTATATCATATTATGGACTGAGCTGGATATTCCTGATCAATATGATGCATCTGGTCGGATAAATATGGAAGAAGTCATATATCAGATTATAATGGCATGAATCTGATATATGACTTTTTGTGTATGTATTTATGGATATAGAGAGACATGATAAGTAATGTGATATATATAAAATATCATTTTAACAAATAAGTTATATCTATATATAATAAAAACAGAAGTTTTTTGAAATGACAGTTAATAATAAGATGTATATGGAAGCATCGCTAAACCGGAATTAGGGAATTGCAATTTGCGGGAAAGAAAATATTCGAGGTAGCAGGGTGAAATGGTAAAGATAGATCTGATCACAGGATTCTTAGGATCCGGAAAGACAACATTTATAAAAAAATATGCAAAATATCTGATCGACAGTGGGGCAAATATCGGAATACTGGAAAATGATTACGGTGCAGTCAACGTAGATATGATGCTGTTAAAAGATCTGGAAGGCGAGAACTGTGAACTGGAGATGATTGCCGGAGGATGTGATGCGGACTGTCACAAAAGACGTTTCCGCACAAAACTGATCGCAATGGGAATGTGCGGCTATGACCGTGTGATCGTAGAGCCGTCGGGTATCTATGATGTGGATGAATTTTTCGATGTATTACGGGATGATCCGATCGACAGATGGTATGAGATTGGGAATGTGATCACGGTCGTTGACGCAAAACTGGAGGAGAAACTGTCGGATGAAGCAGATTATCTGCTGGCATCCGAGGCTGCGAATGCAGGATGCATCGTACTCAGCAGAAGCCAGGAAGCGTCGGAGAAAGAGATTGAAAATACAGTCTCACACCTGAATGCTGCAATGGAGAAAGTACAGTGCAAAAGAAGATTTAAGGATGAGATTGTGGTAAAAGACTGGACGGCATTTGATGAGGCAGATTATGAGACATTTTTATCCTGTGGATATGTACCGGAGAATTACCGGAAGATGCATATCGAAGAGGGAGAGACATTTAAATCCCTGTATTTTATGAATCTGGATAAGACGACAGACGAGATCATAGAAGCAGCAAAGAACATTCTGGAGGATAAAGAATGTGGACGAGTATTCCGTGTCAAAGGATTCTTGAAAGATGAAGCTGGCGAGTGGCTGGAATTAAATGCCACACATCAGGAGATGAGAATTTGTCCAATTCCGGAAGGACAGGAGGTTGTGATCGTGATCGGAGAAGAACTGAATGAGGAGAGGATACAGCAGTATTTTTGATCTCCGACAGACTTCCATTGGGTGAGATCAATGAAGTATTCAAAATCCGTGGCAAAAATGGTAAAATGATGATATTCCCAAACGAGTAAAATATGATAATCAAAAGGAGGAAGAACAACATGAAAAATTACGCAACAGGAATCCAGCACATCGGAATTCCAACAAAGGACATGGAAGCAACAAAAGCATTTTTTGCAAAACTTGGTTTTGAACCGGCATTTGAGACGGTGAATGAGGGTGCAAAAGTAGCATTCTTAAAATTAGAAAACCTGGTGATCGAGACATATGAATCAGATGAGGCAACGATGAAAGCCGGAGCCATTGATCATGTCGCAATTGATGTAAAAGATATCGAAGAGACATACAAAGAAGTCTGTGCAATGGATCTGAATACGACAAATGACGAGATTCATTTCCTGCCATTCTGGGACAATGGAGTAAAATTTTTTACGATTAAAGGACCTAATGAAGAGAAGGTAGAGTTTAGTCAGTTTCTGTAAATGTCATTGAGAAAAATTGTGCACTGTGATATAGTAAACGCAGTTGAACAAAAGAGTTGAGATAGGAGAGCGGATACAAGTAATCAAACGATTGCTTTTAATCGCGCTCCTTTTTTTGAAAAATAATACAAAATGTAATAGAATAAATTGAAATATAAAAGTTTGACAAAAGGATGAGAGATGGAAAAATGGATCAGATATTTTATGATGCAGTCGGGAGTAATCCGATCATTGCGGCTGTGAAAAGTATGGAAGATATAGAAAAATGTTGTGCAATAGAAGAGATACAGGTGATTTTTATATTATTTGGAGATGTCTGTTCGATAGACAGGATTGTAAAACGGGTGAAAGATGCCGGAAAGGTTGCGATGGTACATGTAGATCTGATCAGCGGACTCAGCCCGAAAGAAATTTCGGTAGAATATCTGCAAGAACATACAGAAGCAGATGGAATCATATCAACAAAGCCGTCACTGATCAAGAAAGCGAAAGAACTTGGAATGTATACGGTTCTCAGATATTTTCTGCTGGACTCCATGGCATTTGAAAATATCAGACAGCAACAACATATGGTGAGACCGGATTTTATAGAAGTACTTCCGGGTGTGATGCCAAGAGTGATCAAACGGATCTGTGGTTCAGTGAAGACACCGATCATAGCGGGAGGATTGATCACAGATAAAGAAGATGTGATGGCTGCATTATCAGCCGGAGCAATTGCGGTATCATCAACCAATCATCAGGTATGGAAGATGTAATAACTGTATAAGAGAAAACAGAGTATTTAATTGCTTGAGGGAGCAATTTAATATAGAACGCATGCGAAAAAGTAACAAGTAAAATGAAACGAAAAATCAGGAGGAAATGAATATGGCAAAATATGTAATGGCATTGGATGCAGGAACTACCAGTAACAGATGTATTCTGTTTAATGAGAAAGGTGAGATGTGCAGTGTGGCACAGAGAGAATTCACACAGTATTTCCCAAAACCGGGCTGGGTAGAGCATGATGCAGATGAGATCTGGGCAAGTATGCTTGGTGTTGCGGTAGAAGCAATGAATATGATCAATGCAGAGGCAGAAGATATTGCAGCGATCGGTATCACAAATCAACGTGAAACAACAATCGTCTGGGATAAAGAAACAGGAGAACCGGTGCATCATGCGATCGTATGGCAGTGCCGCAGAACATCAGAATATTGTGATTCCTTAAAAGAAAAAGAATTAACAGATAAATTCCGTGAAAAAACCGGACTGGTTATCGATGCATATTTCTCGGGAACAAAGGTAAAATGGATCCTTGATAATGTGCCGGGAGCAAGAGAAAGAGCAGAAAGAGGAGAATTATTATTTGGAACCGTTGAGACATGGCTGATCTGGAAACTGACGAAAGGTGCAGCACATGTGACAGACTATTCGAATGCATCACGTACAATGTTATTTAACATTAATACACTGGAGTGGGATGACGAGATTCTGGAAGAACTGGATATTCCAAAATGTATGTTACCGGAACCAAAACCATCAAGCTGCATCTACGGAGAGGCAGATCCATCTTATCTCGGAGGTCCGATCCCAATCGCAGGAGCAGCAGGAGATCAGCAGTCAGCTTTATTCGGCCAGACATGTTTCAATGCCGGAGAAGCAAAGAATACATACGGAACAGGATGTTTCCTTCTGATGAATACAGGAGAAAAGCCGGTATTTTCTAAAAATGGTCTGGTTACGACCGTTGCATGGGGATTAGACGGCAAAGTAAATTATGCGCTGGAAGGTTCGATCTTTGTAGCAGGAGCAGCGATCCAGTGGTTGAGAGATGAACTTCGTATTATTGATTCTGCACCGGATTCTGAATATATGGCAAAGAAAGTTAAAGATACGAATGGATGTTATGTAGTACCTGCATTTACAGGACTTGGAGCACCACACTGGGATCAGTATGCAAGAGGAACCATTGTAGGAATTACACGTGGAGTGAACAAATATCACATTATCCGCGCAACACTGGAATCACTGGCATATCAGGTAAATGATGTTCTTGTTGCAATGAAAGCAGATTCCGGAATCGATCTTGCTGCACTGAAGGTTGACGGCGGCGCAAGTGCCAACGATTTCCTGATGCAGACACAGGCGAATATCATTAACGCACCGGTAAACCGTCCGCAGTGTGTAGAGACAACGGCAATGGGAGCTGCTTATCTTGCAGGTCTTGCAGTCGGATACTGGGAAAGCAAAGAAGATGTGATCAAGAACTGGGCAATCGATCAGACATTCGAGCCTAAGATTGATGACGAGCAGAGAAGCAAGATGATCAAAGGCTGGAACAAAGCTGTAAAATATGCTTACGGCTGGGCAAAAGAAGATTAAAAACGTTAAATTTCATGGTAACTTCCCGCTTTTGTAGCGAATATGGAGTGGTGATATGAACGTGGCAAAGGAGGAGCCTTTTCCACCGGTAGTGCCGATGACAGTGAAAGAGTAGCCGTAGGTCAGGAATTCCTGAATAATACATAATTCCCGTAAAGGTCAAAACGGGAAGTTTCAATAAAATTTTAGCACCTTCAGAAAAACACCTGAAAAAATTGACAAAAATTGTCATAATAGGTTAATATGAGTTATACAATATAAAATACGAAAGTGTCAATATTATATGATTTACCACACAATACCCATTGTGTGGTAGTTATTAAAAATTTGAAAGAAAGGAAACGGGATGAAACTGAAAAAAGTCTTGGCAATGCTGATGACGACTGCTACGGTCATGAGTATGACTGTGGGAAATGTTTCCTTTGCAGCCGGTACGGATATGCCGACAGCAGTTCAGCAAGGCGGGGAAGAATCAAAGAAAACGGAAGCACTGAATGAGCAGGAAGAGACATCACAGGAAGTGCAGGAATCCACAGAGAGAGGCGGAAAGGAAGAAGACAGTAAGAATGAGTCTGAAGAAGTAGCACAGGAAAAGAACTCTGCCCGGGAAGATGCGACAGAGGTACAGACTCAGGAATCAAAAGAAGAGGAAGGAATCGCCGTACAGGCAGCCAAAACGGTCTATCTGAACACAGTAAGTGGATCAGATGGTAAGGACGGCGCAACGTCTGCAAATGCAGTCAAAACGCTGGACAAAGCTGTGGAGTTAGCCGGAGAAGGAGGAACGGTATATCTTACACTTGCAGGCGTTACCATTGATAAAAATACAAATCTTTCCAATGTAACCTTCAAGAGGGTGTCCGATAATTACCGTACGATGTTTACCGTAGATCAAGGGGCAACGCTTACTCTTGAGAACGTGACACTTGACGGAGAAAATAAGTCGGGAACGGAACATTGTGTTGAAGTGAAGAATAGAAGCCGCCTGGTAATAAACGGTACAACAAAGATCTGTAACAGTAAAACGACAGCATTATCTGTTCAGAATGCATCTGTTGAAATGAATGGCGGAGAAATCTGCAATAATGAGGGAACAAGCGCAGGTGCGGTAGTACTGTCATCGATGGGCGGTACATCAGGCTTTATTATGAACGGTGGAAAGATCTGGGGCAACAGCAGTACTGCAAATCAGGCAGGAGCAATATATGTATCTGACGGTTGTACCTTTAACCTGAAAAAAGGAGAGATATACCAGAATCGAACCAACGGACATGGTGGTGCATTTGCGATTCGCGGGAAGGTTGATATGACAGGTGGATCTGTACACCATAATACAGCTACAAGCGGAGGCGGCATGCTGTTAAATGACGCCGGCATCCTGAATATCACCGGAGGTGAGATTGCATCCAACAGTTCCCAGTGGGGAGGCGGGATCAATGCCAACGGACATCCAACCGTAACTCTGAGCGGAACCGGTGCTGTGAAAGATAATACAAGCACGGCAAATGCTGCGGGAATCTTTCTTGAAGGCGATGACGGTCAGGGCACAACATTTACTATGACAGGTGGAAGTATCACCGGAAACAAGGCCGGTGGGAATGGCGGAGGAATTATGGGCTATTCCTATACTCAGACGGTTACTATCAATATATCCGGGGGAACGATCTCCGGCAATACGGCAGATGTGAATGGAAATGGAATTATTCTGAGAGGAGATTCATCCAAAACATCCGAATGTGCCTCATTGAAGCTCAGTGGCTCACCGGATATCAAAGATGATGTGTTCCTTCAGGACGACTGGTTCCCGGATGCAAAGGTGGATGTTGTCGGAGCGTTTACCCCGGTAACAGCCGTACCGATCAGAGATACCAGTTGGGCAGACAACCGGACGATCGTATCTTATGTACAGGGAATCACTCCGGATATAAAGCACTTTACACCGGCAGATGGGCATGTGAATGAGGCGATCATTCAGGATGGACAGAATCTACAGTCGATTCGTACTCTGAGCGTTGACTTTGTGGAAGACGGTTACATAGCTGACGGAAATCACAAGCTGTATAAAACGGTGCGGGTATTGCCAAAAGGAACAATTTCAAAGAATGATATTCCAGAAGTAACAGAAAAGGGATACCGTGTAGTTGAATGGAGAAGAGCAGATACCAGAGAAGTCTGGGATTTTGACAATGATATAGTAACTATGTCTATTAATCTGTATCCGGTATTAAAACTGAATCCGGCGACTTATGAACTGGTAGCGGACAAAGACCATTTACATGGGGAAGATGGAGATAAGGTGACCTTAAAAACTGAGTTTACACAGCATGAGGCTTCCAATATCTCTTATGAGTGGCAGTGGTACAAGGACGGAACTCTGGTGACAGAAGGAACCAGCAATGATACATTGGAAGTGACAGAACCAGGAGAATACAAGGTTGTTGTGACTGCGGATGATGGGAAATCGCACTCTGATCCGGTGGAAAAAACAATCACGATCACAAAGAATGGTCATACATATGGAACTGACTGGAAATTTGATGCGACACAGCACTGGAAAGAGTGTGGAGAATGTCAGAATAAGACAGAGGCAGCAGCTCATATTTTCGGAGACTGGAGCGTAGAGACACAGCAGACAAGGGCAGCCGGAACAGTAAAGGTCAGAAGCTGTCAGGTATGTGGCTATGAAGAACGGGTGACGGTACCGGCAGAACCGGGAGAAGAGAAAAACATCTCGGTAAGCTATGAATTCACCAGCAAAACAAAAGATGCACAGCTTCCGGCAGAGGTTCTTGCATTGCTTCCAAAAGATACGAACAGCTATGCAAAGGGAGAGGCTGTCAAAGCAATTCAGCCGGAAAAAACAACGGTAAAAGTTGCAAACGGAACCTGGAAATTCGAAGGATATGATGCAGATGAAAAAGAAGCCGTAACAGGGCTTATCTTCACCGGAAGCTGGAGTTTCACCAAAGACCGGACAACGGACGAGGACAAAAATCCAACGAATCCAGGTAATCCGGATCAGGAGAAATCGGGAACAGACAATCAGGGAAACGGAAACCAGAACAAAGGTCAGACCCAAAATGGAACCTTCGGAAACAACACCGCTGTAAAAGGAAACACAGCATCAAAAACCGGAGACTTCAGTCAGATCGGAGTAAATATGGTGCTGACCCTGCTTTCCGGACTTCTGTTGGCTGGATTCGCAGGAAGAACCCGGAGAAGAAAGAACAGATAGTTTAAGGAAAGATAACGTATAAACAGGTATTGTGTAAAAAGCATACTGATTCTACAGTAGGAGCTCGGCTTTGAAAAAGCCGGGCTCTTCTTATTGGCGTTTTGCAAACGCATATTGACAAAAACGGACAGGATCTGCAGAGCATGAACAAGATCCAGGTGCTGTTCCGGGAAAAGGACGGTTCTGAGAATTATGGAGAGGCTTATGTAAAGGCAAACGAGTCGATTACAGATGATCAGATTCCATCAGCATCCAAAGAGGGATATGAGCTGATTGGTTGGAAAAATGCGCAGACAGATACAGACTGGAACTTTGCGACAGATACTGTGACAAAAGATACGGTTCTGTATCCTGTATGGAAATTAGCCGATAAATACTACACAGTTAAATACGAAACCGGCAGCCGGTATGCAACGATTGGGGATATCCGGGTAAAGGAAGGGAATAAAGCGAGAAAACCGGCGATGACCTGGGCGGGAAGAACACTGCAGGGCTGGTATACCACGGCAGATTTTCAGGATGGAACGCTGTGGGATTTCGAGTCCCCTGTTAAGGGCAATATGACCTTACATGCGAAATGGGTGTTGAACGCACCGACGGTTGCCGTAGACGCTGATAATGCCGCAGCTGGAAAGGTTACGGTTCACACCGGAGATAAAGTGGTGCTTACAGCAACGGCGAGTCACGAGGCAGTGAAAGGAATCACCTTCTCCTATACCTGGTATAAAGACGGCAAAGAGATCAAAGCAAAAGCCACAGGCCGGGGAGTATCAGAGTCGAACAGGCTGGAAGTAGAAGAGGCCGGAACCTACAGTGTGAAGGTCACTGCCGACGACGGAACCCTGACAAGTGCGCAGGTGGAAAGCAATTCACTGGAGGTTGTTGTGACGGGACATGATTTCGGAGAATGGGTCATTGTCAAACAGCCGACAGAGACGGAAAAAGGTTTGAAAGAACGCACCTGCAAAATCTGTAATCTGAAAGAAACCGAAGAAATTCCGGCGATCGGAAAGCCGGAAGAGCCGAAGCCGGAAGAGCCGAAGCCGGGAACCACCAAACCGGGAAGCGGTCAGAAAACAGAGAATACCACAACGATCAGGAAAACTGTGAAAAGCGTAAAGACCGGGGATACAACCGGACTGGGAATGGCAGTGGGAGCGATGGCACTGGCAGCAGGAGCAGGAGTTATGATTAAAAGAAAAAAACGTTCATAGGGAGAGCGTGTGAGAAAAGCTCTGATAATCAGATTCTCTGTGCTAATAAAGGGTGAGAAGCTTCTCACCCTTTTGCTTTTGAAGTTATACAGGTTTTATATTGGTTATTGCTATAGCTACGGATTGCATATATAATGGTAGAAAAGGAAATAATTTTTGAAAAGATACTTATACAAAAGAAAGGAAGATGTGATGAAGAAGAAAAGGTTTTTAACGGCGATTGCTGTTGCGTGTTCTCTGGTGCTGTCCCTGGCTTCTCCGAAAGTGGCTTCGGCTGTTTTTATAGGGGATGAAGCGCAGGATGCTCTTAACAGGATCAATGCGATCAGACTTGAGGCAAAAAATGAAGGAATCTTAGCGCTTAAGGGGAACAATGACGGGCAGCTTGCTGACTCTCGGACTGCCAGCGGAGAGGCACTTCGGTAGTCACAATCGGCAATTGAGACAGCAAAGGTAAGAGCAGAAGAATGTGAAAAACAAGGAAAGATCAGTCATACGCGTCCGGATGGCACTACGGCTGTAAATATTGTGGGAACATATAGCCTGGAGAACCTGGCGCAGGCATGGGGGCAGAAGCAAACAATGCTGGCGGCAGTAGAATCGTGGTATTCCGAAAAGGATGCATATCTGCGTCATCTCAGCTATTTGAGAGGAGAGGAAAGCTCTGACACAACCGAACAATGGGGACATTATTCAACCATGATTGCAAATGAGTTTACAGGGGTTGGACTTGGAACTGTTTATTATAAGGGCACAACCCAGTATGGTTATGAGAGTATAACTGCCGGTGAGTTCACGAATGCATCAGATTATACAGACAAATACCCGGAAGATGCCGGAAATACAGAAAATCCTGGAAATACAGGGAATTCAGGAAATACACAGAATCCTGGAAATACAGAAAATGAAGATGGTATTCATGATATCTTCACCGCAAAAGATACGAGTAAGCTTGAGGTTTTTAAAGCGCGTATTCTTAACAGACTCCTTTACCGTGACGAGGCAATTGATGTATCGGATATTGATATTTCACCGAGTGAAATTGTGTACTCAAAAGGAGGAACTACCTTGACTGATGTGTATGCGACGAGACAAATTGTAAGAGATAATCCATTGCATTCCACTATTTCAACAATGGGCGATCCCCAGTTTACATACAAAGCAAATGGGAATGTTGAAACCGTGAAGTTTACTTATCATCCAGTGTGGACGAAAGCTTTTGTGAAACAGGTACTTGCGGGCTATGATGATGCAATGTCTCTCGTAAAAGAAGGTGACAGCGATTTTGCTAAAATCTTAAAATTACATGATTGGATTGTGAAAAACGTCTCCTATGCAATGAGTGGAAATACTGTGGATTTTGCGGTGGGAGCATTTGCCGATAAAAAGGCAGTATGTGCCGGCTATTCTCAATGCTATCGGTTCCTGCTTAGTCAGGCTGGTATTGACAGCATATATATTGCGGCAAAGACGAAAAAAGAACCTCATGCCTGGAATCTGGTTAAATATGAAGGCCATTGGTTCCATGTTGATTGTACCTGGGACAGAGGTGTAGGAATAAATCCGACAGTAAAGCATGATTACTTTATGAAGAGTGATGATGAATTTAATGAAGATGGCGCACATACAGAAGACTGGAAAGCTCCTGAGAAAAACTATCCTCAGGGTAATGACTGTACTATCATCAACAAGTTCTATGCCGGTAATAAAGATATCGCACAGGATGAGCAGATTAAAGCAAATCCAATAAAGATAAAACATGAATATGACACCTCTCAGCCTTATCATACATCAAAGACGGAACACTGGAGAGTATGTAAGGCCGGGGTAGAGATCAGAGAGCAACACGACGGCAACCCATGTAGTATTTGTCATTATGAGCAGAAGACGGAGTGCGATCATAAATGGTCAGTCAAGAAAGACGCACAAAAACACTGGGAAGAGTGTGAAGTGTGTCATGAAAAGAGAAATGAAGAGAGCCACAGCTGGGCACAGAAGAAGGACGCAGCAGGTCACTGGAAGGAGTGTGAGGGATGCGGTTATACGACAGACAAAGAAGCGCATACCGGCAATCCATGCAGTGAGTGTAACTATAGTTCATCTTCGGGAGGCTCAGACAAAGACGATACGGATAAGCCGGGAGGCCCGGACAAAGACGATACGGATAAACCGAGTGATTACAAGTTGGTAACAAAGATACATGTTTCAGGTACAGACAAAGCCAGCGTTATCACATGTGCGCGTAGCTTTGACAAGTTTGTGGACATTCTTGTCGATGGGGCGGAGGTTCCGAAGCAGCTCTATACCGCAAGAAGCGGAAGCACAATTGTTGAAATCAGTGCGGATTATCTGAACACTTTAAATGTTGGGACTCATACGGTAACCTTCAGATATACAGATGGTAATGTGACCGGCAATTTTGAAGTTGTTGCAAAAGCGGATGATCAGGATAAGACAAGTAAGACAGATGATAAAACAAACGCATCCGATAAGAAAAATAAGACCGATAATAAAACGACAGCGTCTGCGAAAACAGAGGGAAAAGCAACAAATGCTGTAAGAACGGGTGATAAAATGAATGCCCATCCATATATACTTTTATTATCAGGTTCAGTTTTAATTCTGTTTGCTCTGGTGAGGCACAGAAGGAAGAAAACAGATGCTTAATTAAGCGAAAAAAGATACTCGCAGGATTGATACTGTTTAACAGGAAGATATTCTGCCGGGTATCTTTTTTTATGATGTCCGTTAAATTTCATGGTAACTTCTCGGAGAGAAAATCAGGAGTTGTCTCAAGCAAACTTCCCGTAAATTCAAGGGAAACTGAGCATGATAATTGATAAAATTCCGAAAAAACGATATAATAAGGGCACTTCGAGAGGAAAAAAGACTACACAAACCAGACGGGAAGTTTGGCACCTAAAAAAAGAATAGAGGTAACTTCCCGCTTTTGCAGCGAATATGGAGTGGTGATATGAACGTGGCAAATGAGGTGTATGTGTTACTTCCGATTTACTTTCGGAGCAGTCTTATGGATAAATCAATATCATCAAAAGGGATTTGTTGGATTCCAAGTTTGTGGATATTATTTATCCCAAGAAACCCCTTTGCAGCTTCAAACGGAGACTGGTTGTTAAGAGACAACCGGGGCACTGAGTTGATGTGTGACGCAAGAAGGGGACAGTCTTCTTGCGTCAGACCTGCAAAGGAGGGGCCGTTTTCACCGGTAGTGCCGATGACAGTGTCCATTTCCACGATGGATGCTTACACCGAGAGGAATTCTCACATCCGTTGCAAACATAAGGCGGTTTCAAAAGAAGAGAACAGTTCACCTCGTTATTACCCCGGAAAGGCTTTACAAAACAATGGTTACGGATCTCTTTGGAAATGGTAGTCCGATCTTTTTCAGATTTTTCTTTTGATTCTTTTTCATGGTGGACTCCTTTCATTCCACACTCATATCACTAAGATCATTATAGCAGAAAGAACACTCCCCCTGAGATTTGTCAAGGTAAATTCCCGTAAAGGTCAAAACGGGAAGTTTCAATAAAATTTTAGCCGTTTATACCAAGATATGAAAAAATATGTAGAAAATTTTTTTTGGGGGGGGGTATGATAAAATTAATTTGTCTACATTTTATGAGGAATATATCAAATATTCCAAACTCGCAAGAAACGTGTATGAGAGATATACCGATCAGGTGGAACCGTATGGTATGGATGAGTGTTGGTTGGATATTACGGGAACAAGAAGTCTGTTTGGTTCGCCGGAGAAGATAGCAAATGAAATTAGAGAAACAATCAAGTTTGAACTTTCTTTAAGAAAAGGAAGTGTCAAGTTTAGGGAATTTAAAATCAATATAGATTGAGCAGACAACTGAATAATTGTGTTTTATAAAAAGTAAAGGAATCTGCAAAAACAGATTCCTTAAACCAGGGTAAATCCCTGTCGAAGAATGGAACACCAGTTACTTTTTTGATAGAGAAAACGGACTACAATAACGGTCTGCTTTTCTTCATCAATCGTATAAAAGGCAAGGTAATTATTGATTATTACAAAACGAATGCCCCAGCTTGCCAGTACCGGATCATCTACCAGATGAAACTTCTGTGGCAGGTCGGCTAGTGAGCCTATCTGCTCAGTCGCAGCATCTAACAGATTATCTGCGGCATTCGGATTTTTGAGGGTAAATTCGATGTAATCCGCAGCACGCATAATATCGTGTTCTGCGGTGGAAGTGATATGAACC